>Ga0075467_10001857_pt1 | contig 17131 bp, 19 predicted proteins | sample DEB08_DNA_9_FD_75067 | JGI IMG/M metagenome (GOLD analysis project Ga0075467, IMG submission 75067) | Aqueous microbial communities from the Delaware River and Bay under freshwater to marine salinity gradient to study organic matter... | ecosystem: Environmental > Aquatic > Marine > Coastal ... | reverse complement strand
TTTAAAAGGTGGGTTCCCCCAATTTTCAACACCAATAATGGCTATTTTATCAGTATCCTTTTCAAGAATATCAGATTGATTTAGCAATAAATTGAAATCGATGTCTTTATAAAAAGCCTTAATTGCATTAAAATTTTCTTTCTTTTCTTTTTTGGTTGCCCATTCGCTATAATCTCCATAATCATGATTACCTAAAACTGCATATTTGCCCATAGACGCAGATAATTTTCTGAACACTCTGCTCCAACCACGTAATTCCCAAGCATAATTATTTACCAAATCACCAGTAAAAAAAATTAAATCTGGTTTCAAATCATTAATCCGGTTTACAGCACGTTTTAAAATATGAAAGCGATAATTAAAACTTCCTAAGTGCAAATCTGAAATGTGTACAATTCTCAAGTTATTAAACGCTTGAGGCAGGTTATTAAATTTAATACTGACGTCATAGGTTTTAAAATTATAAATGGACTTAAAAATACCATAAGCAATAACGAAAAAAGGAAAGAAGCCTGAGAACAAACCAATTATTGGAATAACTATAAGCGATTCTTTTTCTGAAAAAACAAAATTTGTAAAAAACAAAACAGATATAACAATTACAAATACAATTTTAGGAATAAATGAAGATATAGTTAAGCCATATAATGAAGACACCAACAATTGTTTTCGTCTTGGATCTATATCATCAAGCCTAACTTTTAAGGTTATAATAGAAATAATAAGTCCTATTGTAAAAACCCAAAACGTAATATGAATTGCATTTTTTAAAATTATAGAAGGAATAAATTTGGTAACTGATTGCAGCCAATAAAAAGCTAAAACATCTACTATCAATATTGCCAAACACAAAAGCAAAATGGTAAATAATGAATAGCTGCGCATGGAAAATATTATTTTGGTTTTTGTGCTTTTTTTAGACGACGCTTATCTCTAAAAGCCCAATAAATACCCTTTACGTCTGAAGCCCAATTGTCATACATAAAAATAAGTGTAATTTCTTCAAAAGTTTCTAATAGCCCAAATACTATCATTATATAAAACATGGTGATATTGGGAGCAAAAAACAAAGAAAATAAAATGAAACCACTCTGTATTATTGCTGATACTTTAGCCAAATACGTATGAAATGCTGTGGCTTTACCGTATTTATAATAAGCAATAATCATTTGAATAATGTAAGGCGTCAAGGATATACTAATTAAAATGATATTTTGCTTTATAAATTCATTTTCAAAAATGAGTAACCCTATTAATCCAACAACTAGTGTTACTTGGTCACCAAACGAATCTAACTGTGAGCCTCTAGGGCTTGTTATTTTAAGCTTTCTTGCCAAATAACCATCAATGGCATCAGTTAAATAGCTAATTAATAAAAACCATGTAAAAAGCTGCCTTTCATCCAGCCATAAAAGTAAAACAAGAAAAGGTGCAGCTAATACTCTATAAAACGAAAACCAATCGGCAATATTAAAGTTTTTGAAAGTAAGCATACATTATTAATTTCCATAAAAATACGCGAAACACAGTCTACAAAAAATGAGGAATATCAGTTAATTTTTATTAAACTGGAGCAATCTCAAGGCGTTTAGTACTACAACTAACGTAGAGCCTTCATGAAACGCAACTGCTAAACCAATATTAGTAAGTCCTAAAATGGTTACAGGAACTAGTAAAACAACAACACCTAAACTGATCCAAATATTTTGTTTTATAATGCGTTTAGATTGTCTGCTCAAACCAATCACAAATGGCAAGTTTTCTATTTTATCAGAAATTAAAGCTACATCTGCAGTCTCTAAAGCAACATCACTACCTATAGCTCCCATTGCTATGCTTACAGTGCTTAAAGCCATTGCTGGCGCATCATTCACACCATCACCTACCATAGCTACTTTGCCATCACGATTCAGTAATGTTTTCATAGCAGATACTTTATCTTCTGGGAGTAAATTCCCTTTAACTTCCGTTAACCCAATTTGATTTGCTATGGTATCTCCAACATTTTGATGATCTCCAGTGAGCATAATCATATGCTTAATACCTATCTCTTTCAATCGTTTTAGTGTCCTCGATGCTGTTTTTCGAGGAATGTCCATCACACTTATTAATCCAATAATTTGATTTTTAAATGCGACAAGCATAACTGTATGACCATTTTCCAAAAGATCACTCATTTTAGAAATCACCAGTTCGTGCACTTTTATTCCAGAGTTTTCCATCAGTTTTACATTACCAATAAAAACTTCGTCTTTATAATAAAGTGCACTTATTCCTTTACCTTGAATTTCTTTTACATTTGATGCTTTATTTTTTGGTTCAATATTATATTGCTTTTTTATATCATTTGCTATAGCCTTTGCAAGTGGATGATTACTTAAACTTTCAACTTCCAGTACTAATTCAATAAATTCATTTTCATTAAAATTATTTATAGGGATAATATTAGTGAGTTTTGGTTTTCCTTCCGTTAAGGTTCCTGTTTTATCAAATGCTATCGTCGTAATTTCACCTAAATCTTCTAAAGCCTTTCCGCCTTTAATAAGCACTCCTTTTTGAGCGGCCCTTGCGATTCCACTTAACACAGCACTCGGTGTTGATATTGCTAATGCACAAGGACTTGCCGCTACTAAAACAGTAATTGCTCTATATAAACTTGTATTAAAACTTTCGCTAATAACTAAATGAGCAAAACACAATAAAAAAACAATTATCATAACCACAGGAACATACCATTTTTCGAATTTTTTTGTGAGTCTCTGTGTGGGTGATTTTTGAGCTTCAACTTCGCTAACCATTTTTATTAACCTCGAAATTGTTGAGTCTTCGCTTAACTTAAGTACTAAAACTTCAAGGATATTATCACCATTTATAGTTCCTGTAAAGACAACATGTTTGCTGTCTAACTCATTAAATTTCGGCAAACTACTTGTACTCGTAATGAATGTTTTATCCACAGGAATACTTTCTCCAGTTATAGGTGCCTGATTAATACTACTGCTACCTTTAACAATTACACCATCGGCAGCTATTTTTGTATTGGGCTTAACAACAATGATATCATTTATTTGTAAATCACTTATTGCTATTTCTTCAAGTTTTCCATCTTTTTTTATCAGAGCCATTTTTGGTGATAATTCGCCTAATGCCTCTATGGATTTTTTTGCTTTACTCATTGCATAATGCTCTAATGCATGCCCTAAACTAAAAAGAAATAAGAGTAATGCTCCTTCTGCCCAACTTCCAATATAAGCTGCTCCAGCAGCAGCAGCTATCATTAAGAAGTCAATATCAAAACCTCCTTTAGTAATTTTTTGATAGGCTTCAATTGTAATAAAATATCCTCCAAAAATATAAGATATTATATAAGTTGATAAGAAAGTCCTGTCTGGTAAATTGGTGAGTTTTTCAATTAAAAATCCAAATAACAAAAAGGCACCACATAGAATAGCAAAATAAAGTTCTGATTTCCCTTTAAAAATATTAGTATGCTTTTGGACTTTTTCTTTAATATTTTCCATTAAAAAACTATTTCTTCAAAATTCAAAATTATGAATCTCTAAAGTAAATCTAACTGATAAATATCATTGCAATACCAAAGGGCATTGAATAATTTTATAATATAAAAAATTAATACCATGAAATCATTTTATTATATCGCAGCAGTATTACTCCTGACAGGTTGCTCAACAGCGAGAATGACCGATACTTGGGTGAATAATGAATACACAAATTATCAACCTAAAAAAGTACTTATTGTTGGTTTAACTGACAACTTGATTGCACGAAAAATGTTTGAAGAACAGCTAAAAACTGAATTCACAAAAAGAGGTGTTGAAGCCGTTGAGAGTTACGATGTATTTAAACCAACTTTTACAAACTTAAAGCAAACCGAAGAAGATATTGAAAAAGAAGTGAAAAGAATATCTAAAGAAGGGTTTGATGCTATTTTAATATCTGCTGTAAAAGGTATAGATGAAAAGACTTCTTATAGTGGAGACACATATCGAAGAGATTACTATTGGAGACGTTTTGGTCGTTATTATTATCTAGTACAAGATGTATATCTAGTTGAAGGCTATTATAACCAGTATGAAATTTACCATATAGAAGCTTCATTATATAATTTAAAAGAAAATAATGACAAGTCATTGGTTTGGGTAGCATCTTATGATATTGTAGATCCTAAACGAATTAATACTACTGTTACAAATTATGTAACTGCTATTATTAAGTCCTTAGAAGAAAAACAAATAATCAATGAAAATTATAAGCCATGAAAAAAGTAAAATTTATAAGTATTGTCTTTATGCTAGGTGCCTTTTTAAGCTTAGAAAGTTGTGGTCCAGTTATTATTTCATCCAGGCCAAGCCACCCAACACCACCATGGTTTTATCCAAATAGAGTTGTAAATGTTAGATATGTTTACTTTCCAGATTATACAATTTATTATGATTTGACCTTACGCAATTACATTTATTTTGATAATGGTGCGTGGATAACTGTAAATGTTTTACCATCAAGGTTTAATAGCATTAATCTTAGACGATCAAAACAAATTAGGATTCAAGATTATTATGGTAATAATATAAGAGATTACCATTCGAGAACTAGGACTCCAATTAAAAGTAGGCGCAATAATTAATTATAAGCTTTTTTGAATAATTTATTAACCCTCATATAATCTCAATTTATTTTTTAGTGATACAATTTCATCTTGAAGAGACTCTACCTGCTTTAACAGATTATAAATTGCATCAATGCCTTCTAGATTTATATTGAGATCGTAATGTAATCTCATCATTTTTTCAACCTCATGTAGTTGTTTAATTTTTAAATAACTTTCACACTTGGAAACTGTTATTTCAACTAACTCATACTCATTCAATGCATTAATAAATGTTATTGGCACATTATAATGTTTACAAAACTCTTGTATTGAAATTAATTTTTTTGTTTCCATATTATCTCAATTTTGCTAATTCTGTAAAGAGCTCTTTTTCTTTAGCTGAAAGGTTTGTAGGTGTTTTTATATTATAAGTAACGTACAAATCACCATATTGATCTTGCTTTTTATACTTTGGAAAGCCTTTTCCTTTTAGTTTTACTTTAGTTCCGTTTTGGGTTTCTGGTTTTACGGTTAGTTTTACTTTTCCGTCAAAGGTATTTATCATAATCTCTCCACCTAACAATGCTTTATAGAGATCTAAATCTACGGAAGCATATAAGTTACTGCCATCTCTTTTAAATGGTGTATTGTTAGTTACTGAAAACTGGATATATAGGTCGCCATTGGGACCTCCATTAATTCCTTTACCACCATGACCTTTTATTTTTATGATTTGGCCATTATCTACTCCTGCTGGAATGGTAATACGAATATTTTTTTTATTTACCGTTAACGTACGCTTATGTGTTGAATAAACATCTTTGAGGTCCAAGTGTAATTCGGCATTAAAATCCTGTCCTCTAAATCCAGCTTGTCTCCCTTGTGTTCTTGATGATTTACCACCAAACATAGATCCAAAAAAATCTGAAAAATCTTCTTCTGAGTATCCTCCAGTTCCTCCTTGCGTATTTTGTTGTCGTGAATATTGCTGTTGCTGTTTTGCTTTCTCATAGGCTTCAGCATTTTGCCAATGTTCACCATATTGGTCGTACTTTTTTCTATTTTCAGGATTGCTTAATACTTCGTTGGCTTCGTTAATTTCCTTGAATTTTTTTTCTGCAAGCTTATCATTAGGATTTAAGTCTGGATGAAACTTACGAGCTAATTTTCGATATGCCTTTTTTATATCTTTTTCGCTAGCAGTTTTGGACACTCCTAATATTTTATAATAATCTAAAATGGCCATCAAATTAATGAATTAATTAGCAATATAACTCCAAATTAAAAGCTGTAAAATGACATTGGTCATCTTATGTTTTACTCAAATCAAACAATAATTTTACCATCTTCCATTTGAATGATTCTATCGGTTTTTTTTGCAAAATCTTCATCATGCGTAACAACTAAAAGTGAGAGACCTTGCTCGTTACTTAATTGCTCAAAAATGTTGAATACATTTTCAGCGTTATGACTATCTAAATTTCCAGTAGGCTCATCTCCCATTATAATTGAAGGGTTATTAATAAGCGCTCTTGCTATAGCAACACGTTGTTTTTCGCCTCCAGAAATTCGTGACGCACGATTTTTTGCTAAATGATCAATGTTGAGCATTTTTAATTTCTCCATGGCATCATGCTCAATTTCCTGATGTGATTTTTCTGCTAATTTTTTTGCAGGAAGCATTACATTTTCCAATACCGAAAATTCAGATAATAAATAATGAAACTGAAACACAAAACCAATATGCTTGTTTCTTATGTATGACAGTTTATCTCTATGATCGTTGGTAATAAGCTCATCATTTAAAAACAATTCTCCTTCGTAATCTGTATCCATGGTTGAGAGTATATATAGCAACGTTGATTTACCACAACCAGACTTTCCCATTATTGAGGCAAACTCACCTTTCTTGACCTGAAAATTTATATCTTTCAAGACATGAAACATCACAGGTTTCTTAAAGTATTTATTGATATGTTTGGCTTCTAATACAATGCTCATTTTACTGCCCTCTTATAATTTTTACAGGATCTATCTTTTTTGCTTTTTTTGATGGTAAATAGCCAGCTAAAAAGGTTGAAAGCATGGCAAACAAAAAACCAATTACAAAAAACAATGGATTCATATTTATTGGGTAAGTTTCAACAGTTGGCAACGCTTCTGTTTGAAACGGAATGGTATCAATTAAACTCACTAAACCATAGCCAATAAGCAATCCTAAAACTCCACCTACAAAACCAATAATCATTGCTTGACTCATAAAGATAAGTTGCACATCTTTACCTGAAAAACCTGTTGCTTTTAATATGGCTATATCATTCATTTTCTCATAAATAAGCATATTTAGTATGTTATAAATACCAAATCCAGCAACTATAAGAAGCGTTATTGAAACCGCATAAGTAATAAGATTTCTAATTGTTGTTCCTGTATCAAATTGCGCATTTGCAGTTTTAATATCTAAAGCAGTAAGGTTGAACTGTTGCTCGATTTTTTTTGATAATGACACCGCATTTTCTATATCATACAACTTCACATTAATATCTGTAATATAATTAGTCGCTTCACCTAAAATGCGCTGTACAGTTTTTATATTGGTAAAACTTTGAATAGCATCTAAATCGGCAATGCCGCTTTGATAGAAACCAACAATTTTTAATGGAAAAATACCACCATTTATAGGACTTATTTGCACGCGATCTCCAACTTTTAATGACATTTTCTTAGCAATTCCAATACCCAATAAAATACCATTATCAGTATTTTGTAAAGCTTCAGCTGATCCTTCAACAATATAATCTCCCATATTGAAAAGTCGTGCTTCATCAATTGCATTAATACCTGTAAGGTTACCTCCTAGCTCTATAGATCCTGCTATGTAAAATATTTGTGTTTTAATTTGTGGAAGTGCACCACGTACATCCTTATTATCTTCTAAATATTTGATAATTGGTAATGCATTATGGATCTTTTTCTGACTTAATTTTGGTTTGATAGAATGCACAACATTAAAGCTTTCATTTACATTCTCATATAAGGAAATAGGTTGTTTTTTAGAGGGTTCAATCTCATTATAAACATGAATATGTGGTGTCTGATTCAATATTAAATCGTCTAACATTGCATTCAAGCCAGTCATAAAACATACTAAGGTAATGTAAGCACCAATTCCAAAAGTAACACCTAAAGCTGCCGTAGATGTTTGCTTTATTTTTGTTAACAAATGGGTTTTGGCAATATTTAATATAACGCTCCAGTTTGTCATTATTCTGGTTTATAAATGTAAGTGTCTTTTGTAATTCCAGAGAGTATCTCAATGAATTCCATATTTTGTAAGCCAGTTGTGATGGTAACTAATCCATCATCTGTTTTAACTTTATTATCATCTATTATATAAGCTTTCGGAATGGTCAAAACCTTATTTTTTGTCGCAATTATTATATTGGCTTCACCTGAAAGACCAGGATATAGTACTTCTGGAGGATTCTCAAAAACTGCTTCAACTTTAAAGGTTTGATTGCGCTCATCTTTTTGAGGATATATTTTAGATACTTTTCCTTTAAAAACCTTATCAGCATAAGCATCTAGATTGATTAAAACATCTTGCTCTTCAATAATTTGTACAATATCCACTTCGTCAACCAACATTTCAATTATAAAATTAGTGGCACTACCAATTGCAGCTAAAGGTTCCATGGTTGTAACAATTTCTCCAGGCTCCTTGTACAATGCATAGACTTTTCCATTAATTTTACTTTTAACTGCAAAATCCTTGGTGGCAATCAATGTCGTTTGATAGTTATTTTGGGCTTGTTTTACAGTGGTTAACAACTCATTCTTTGTTCTGTTATACTTACTTCGTAATAGCTTCAAATTGTTTGATGCCAAATCGTAATTAAGTCTTTTTGCATCAAACTCTGCCTTAGAGCCAATACTGTTGTCCCAAAGGTTTTTTTGTCTAAAATAATTAATGGAATCATTCTTGTATTTTAGCTTGGCAGCAGCAATTTCTTCTTCAATACTGCTTAAAATGGCTGCGCTACCATTATAATTCTCATTAGCCAAATCTAATGCAAACTTTGCGTTCTGCGAATTAAGCTTAGGTGTATTATTTATTATTTGCGTGAGCGTTTGTCCCTTTGAAACTACATTCCCTTCTTCCACTAAATTGTTATCAAGAATGCCTGCAACAATAGCGTAAGCCTGATATAGACTATCTGGCTGAATAGTTACAGAAGAATAGACCGATTCGGTTAAAGTTTTTTCTGTTGGAAGAATTTTATCTTCCTTTTTATTACAGGACAGTAAAACTAATGAGATAATAAAAATGCGAACCAATTTCATAATTAATAAGCTAACTTGGATTGTAACATTATGTATTCATTCAAATTAATACTATCAATGGCACCAACAAATTTTTTATTTTCCACAACAGGAAAAAAAGATTTCTTTTTACTTTGTATCAAGTTATATACTTCTTTAAGATCTTCATCAACATCAAGTACTTTAAAGTTGACCTCCATAATATCCTTTACTAATAGATTTTTATTAGAATTTTCTATAATATCTTGATGATACAACAATCCTGTAATGGTTGAATCTTTAATTATAACAAAATTATTCTCTGTGCCAGAGATAATTTTATCAACAACAAGATCCATAGAGTCTTCTGGTTTAAAAATTGTAATATTTGTCATCATTGCATCTTCGACAGTATGCCCTTTGAGCAAAGATAAATGCAGCACCATTTTATTTTCGCCATAAGCTCCTAAAAAAATAAAAAGAGCTATAAATACTAGAAATGGATTATACAATAGACCTACTAACAAAAAAATAATAGCCATAAATTGACCAATACTGGCTGCTATTTGAGTTGCTTTTACACGATCTATTTTCATAGCCAATAAGGCTCTTAAAATACGGCCACCATCCATAGGAAATGCTGGAATAATATTAAATATTACTAGTCCTACATTAACAATAAATAAATAAAGTAAAAAGTTTTGCAAACTAAGATTGCTGAACGTCTCCAAATTATTGGCAAAGTTCATGTTTGCTAATTCTTGAATTGGCAATATTAAATAAAGCAAAATTGCAATAACTACATTTACCAAAGGTCCAGCAATTACAACTAGAAGTTCTTGCTTTGGTGATTCAGGAATTTTATCCAAGCTTGCCATACCACCAATAGGTAACAGAGTAATTTTTTCTGTATTGACTCCAAAACGTTTAGCTGTTAAGGCATGTCCTAGTTCATGTAATACTACACAAAAAAAAACAGCCAAAACGAAAGCTATATTAAACAAAATACTCTCGACTGTTCCTCCTCGTTTTAGTTCGTCAAAAACTACCCAAAGGATTAAAAATAAAAATGTCCAGTGAACAATTATTTTTATTCCAGAAATACTGCCCAAATTTAAGCTTGCTTTCATTATAAATATATCTACTCAATGATTTTTTTTATTATCCATTTTCCTTTTTCATTCTTAATAGCAACCAGATTATCAGAAATTAGTCTTGTTGAAAACTCAGGAGGGTTTGGTAGAAATTTTTTATCTAAAACTATATTATTGCCCTTTTGAGTTAAATAATCTTTAACATTACCATCAGTATCAATGGTAACTTCAAAATACTTATAGTACACAACATTTTTATCTAAAGCTGTATTTCTGCCTACTATATCTTTTTCAAGCTTCAATACTATAGCCAAATTATTATCAAAATTTAAAGCATTTAAAAATTGAGGCTCAATAACAGTTTCTCCAGAGGTGTTTATGTAACCAAAATATGAAATACCATCTTTTTCATTTACAATTAAACATCTTCCATCTTTAAAAATTGGATAATCGCCATCTGAAGATTTAGTAGTTACTAAATCATTTCTATAGCTTACAACAATGTCACCATCATTATTTATAAAGGCCCATTGACTATCATTTTTAATAGCTGCAAGGCCATCATTAAATGATGATACGTAGTCTATATTTTCAATAGTTTGTGCAAAGCTACTAACAGGAATAAGAACTAGTAGCGCTAAAATAAATATTACTTTTTTCATGACGCTTAGTTTAAAATTATATTTATATCAAAAATATGGCGGATTATAATGCTATGAAATGATATTCATCATGAAGAGATAATATTTCAGTATGTTTTAATTACCTTAATAATATCGTTTTTTTGAATTACACCAGATTGTCTCCAAACCTGATTCCCGTTTTTAAATAATAACATAGTCGGAACTCCACGTACTTGATATTTTGATGCCAACGGTTGATTTTTATCAACATCAATTTTCACTATTCTTATAGCATCTCCAAGGTCTTCTTTTACCTCTTTTAATATGGGAGCCAACATTTTGCAAGGACCACACCAATCGGCAAAAAAATCTACCAAAACTGGTGTTTCTGAATTAATGATCTCACTAAAACTACTTTTCATTATTTAAATTATTTATAACATTTTCGAGCTTAGAACTAACTTCTTTAGCAACAGTAGTTAATGCCTCATTACTTACTGCCTGCATAGATACCAAAGGATTAATTGCTGATACTTCAATTTTGTTTGGTGAACGTTCTTGAATAATTAGATTACAAGGTAACATAGTACCAATTTTATCTTCGGCTTGTAATGCTTTATATGCAAAAGGCGGATTGCAAGCACCTAAAATTTTATATTTTCTAAAATTAACATTAAGCTTGTTTTTTAAGGTTTGTTGCATATCAATTTGTGTGAGAATACCAAATCCTTCATTTTTTAATAGCTCTATAACTTTAGCCTCTATGTCGTTAAAATGTCCAGTTACAATTGTGTTATAATAATATTTCATGACTTATTTTTTTTTAACTCTATATCTAATCTTGCAAGCAACATTAACTCCGATTTATTTAATTTAGAAAATGACGCAGCGACATCTCTGGCTGTTTTTAAAATTAGTTTATTAACATCTTTAGTAAACAGCGACTCATGCTCCTTTTTAAACGTTATAAAGCTATTGTAGCAAGTTTCGGCATTATACTCCTTATCGTTGTGCAACCATTTAAAAGTGTTAATAATTGAATGTTCAATATTTATCTTTAAGTTATCTTCAATAAGATTAGCTGTTAACCAATCTTTTTTTACTAAATCTTTTAATTTATCAAGCTCTTCAACTCTTACATTATTATCTATTGCTGCAATTGCATAAAACAGCTTTCCTAAGTTTTGATAAAATTCATAAGCTAACTCCTTTTCTATTTTCATAACTAAAAAATTGACTGTATAAAAGTAAATACTTGGATTTAATTTAATTATGATATAAATCAGTTAAAAAACTTAATCTTATAAATAGGATTGATGCGCATAACTTTAGTATATTTATTGGCTTTATAAAATTTGACAAAAAATGTTCAAACAAGACCAAGAGATTTTTAATATTCTTTTAGAAACTATTTCTCAAGGTGTTATAATTGTTGATGAGCATCAGGTTATTATTGAGGTCAATAAATCTACTGCGAAAATTTTTGGTTATTCCAAAAAAGAACTCATAGGGAAGTCTTTGAATATTCTTATTCCAAAGGAGCACCACACAAATCATGTATCTCATTTTAAAGGCTTTTTAAAACAAGATAAAAGGCGCAAAATGGGTGAAGAAACCATGGAGCTCTTTGGTGTTAAAAAAACCGGCATTACATTTCCTTTAGAAATTGAGCTAAATCCTTTTTCTGTCTATACCAAACCATATATAATGGCTGTAATTGATGATCTTTCAGAAAAAAAGAAAATCACTAAAAAGCTCATGTTAAAGAATAACGCTTTAAAATCTGCTAGTAATGGAATTGTTATAACAGATGTGTTAAAAACTGACAGTCCAGTTATCTATTGTAATCCTGCTTTTATAAAGCTTACTGGCTATAATGAAGAGGAAATATTAAATAAAAATTGTCGGTTTTTACAAGGTGATGACAGACAACAGGAAGCCATAAATAAACTTCAAAATGCAACTAAAAAAGGTGAGAGCTGCCAAGTAACGTTAAGAAATTATAAAAAGGACGGCACTCTTTTTTGGAATGATTTAAATATAACCCCCATAATAAATGATAAAGGGATAGTCACAAATTATATTGGTATACTCAATGATGTTACCAATAAAAAAATTACAGAAGATCAAAAAAATCATCTAGCTAAAATTTTTAACGAATCTTTAAATGAAATTTATGTTTTCGATGTGAAAACCTTACATTTTATAAATGCCAACTATGGTGCTCAAAAAAATATAGGATATACGCTTGAAGAAATGAAAAACATGACACCTGTAGATATTAAACCTCAATATACAGAGTTACAGTTTAGAAATGAATTAAAGATGCTGGATAAAGATAATGTCGAAAAAATAGAGATAGAAACAATACACCAACGTAAAAATGGTTCTACTTATCCTGTAAATGCTCATCTACAACGCTCAAAACTGGGAGACAGAGACGTTTATGTCGCTATTATTTTAGATATTACTGAACAAAAAAACTATACTAAAACACTAGAAGAAACTGTTGAAAAACGCACCGAAGAGTTAAAAATAGCACTCGCTTCTGAAATAGAGCTTAATGAGTTAAAAACAAAATTTTTGTCCCTAGTATCCCATGAATTTAAAACACCTTTAAGTGGTATATTAACATCAACCATGTTACTCAGTAAATATAAATTAGAAGAACAACAAGACAAGCGAGATAAACATATTAAAACTATTACAGATGAGGTACATTATCTTAATAATATACTAACCGACTTTTTATCTATTGAAAGATTAGACAAAGGGAAATATAACTATAAGTTTAACACATTTAAGGTAAGTAAGGTAGTTAATGAGGTCGTCTATAATGCAAATATGTTATTAAAAGAAGGACAACATATTAAGTACCCAGATAATATAGATGATTTTTCGTTACACCAAGATGAAAAAATCATTGAACTGTCCTTGACTAATTTAGTAAATAATGCCATAAAATATTCTCCTGAAAATTCTGTTATTGATATTGATGTTACACAAACTAAAGACTCAACAATTTTTGAAGTAAAAGATCGTGGTATTGGTATCCCTTTAAAAGACCAAAAAAATATATTTAATCTTTATTTTAGAGCAGAAAACGCATTACTAACCCAAGGTACAGGTATTGGATTAAATATTATAAAAGACCATCTAGAAAATTTAAAAGGCGAAATTTATTTTGAAAGCATAGAGAACAAAGGGTCTATTTTTACAATAAAAGTATCTAATATAGCAGAATAATGAAATCAAGTAATACTCATAATTAATTTTAGCTGATGTTTAAACTATAAATTACATCTGACCTATATAAAAACATTAAAAGTAAATAGATGAAAACTATTTTATTAATTGAAGACGACACCGTTTTAAGAGAGAATACATCCGAATTATTAGAGCTTTCTAATTATAATGTAATTTCAGCTTCAAACGGAAAAATTGGTGTCGACAAAGCAAAACATATTTTACCAGATATTATAGTATGTGATATCATGATGCCAGAATTAGATGGATATGGAGTACTTAATGCATTAGCAAAAAACAACGATACAAAATACATCCCTTTCATTTTTCTATCAGCAAAAACTGAGCTTCAAGACATTAGAAAGGGCATGAATTTGGGTGCAGATGATTATATTACAAAACCCTTTAGCGAAGATGACCTTATATGTGCTATTGAAAGTCGTTTAGCCAAGGTTGCCATTTTAAAAGAAAAACGAGAGAAAAATAAGAACAACATAAATGCTAATGAAAACGAAATAAGAACACTACATGATTTTAAGAATTATATTAATGATAATGGCGAAGATTTAAAGTACAATAAAGATCAAATTATCTATAACGAAGGAGATCACTCCAACTATATTTATTTGATAACCAAAGGTGTCATTAAGTGCCACAAGCTAGACGAACATGGTAAAGAGTTAACAACAGCCTTATATAAAGAAGACGATTTCCTTAGCTATTTATCCTTCTCCGAAAACATCCCATATCAAGAAACTGCAACAGCCATTAAGGACGTAGAATTGGTAGGAATACTAAAAAATGATCTAAAAAATATACTGGAATCCAACCATAAAATTACTCTAGAGCTTATTGAATTGTTAACTAATGACCTTACAGGTATTAAGCACAGTTATTACAAATGGCCTACAGTTCAGTAAACAAAAAAACAGCCAATACTATTTTAAAATTTGCCGAAAAATTAAATAGAAAACCTGAAGATCCTATAAAAATATCGCGTAGCGATTTGGCAAGTGTTGCAGGTATAGCTACCGAAACCTTAATTAGAACTATGTCCGATTTTAAAAAACAAGGGCTTATTGCTATTGAAGACAGGAATATTAAAATTTTAGAACTTCAAAAACTAAAAGATATATACTAATAGTTATTTTCTATTAATGAATATGACGAATATCATTTCATGTACAACCTCTTAAATTTAAATTTGTAGCATTAAGAGGGATTAACATGAAGTCAATTTTACTACCAACAGATTTTTCAAAAAATTCATGGAATGCCATACAGTATGCACTAAAATTTTTTGAAAAATCTAACTGCAATTTCTACTTACTACATGTTACTAAATTAAATGATTTAGTATCGGTAGACACATCCTATATAACTACTCAAGAGGTAATAGAAGAAGTACAAACCAAACTTGCAAAAAAACAGTTACGCCTACTTTTAAAGCAAATTTCAGAAAAATTACCGAATAATAAGAAGCATAAATTTTATGCACTTACAGATTATAACTTTTTTATTGAATCTATTAGAAATCATGTAAACGAAAAGAAAATAGATATGATTGTTATGGGAACCAAAGGCGCTTCTGGACTAAAAAAGTATATTATAGGTAGTAATACTGGAGATGTTATTACCAAAGTAGCATGTACCACGCTTGTAGTTCCTGAAAATGCTAAGTTTACAAATATAACTGAAGTGGCTTTTCCAACAGATTTATCTATCTCATATCACATTCAAACATTACTTCCCATTTCTGATATTTTAGAAGAGTTTCACTCTGATTTAAGAATTCTCCACATTAGTAAAAAAACTGAAGATTTAAACGAAGATCAACAAAAGTATAAGGAACTATTAGAAGATTATTTTAACAATAATAATTTTAGCTTTCATTTTTTAACCAATAAAAACATTGAAGATGCAGTACAGTGCTTTGTGCAGAGCAGAGATATAGATATGATAGCTATGGTAGCAAAAAACTTAAACTATTTTCAACGAATTTTATTCTTGCCAACTATAGAAGAAATAAGCTACCATACTGATGTACCATTTTTAGTATTACACGAACAACAAAATTAAACCATGGAAAATTCAATTTTTTTAGCAAAATTCTGGGGATGGTATCTTATCATTTTCTTTTTTATTTTAAGTTTTAATCCAAAGCGGATAAAACAGATATTTAACGACTTAAACGATGAAAAATTTTTAATTATTTCATCGTTTGTCGCCATAATCGTTGGGTTATTAAACATCTTATTTCACAATATCTGGGAACCTAGCTATAAGCTTATAATTACTTTAATTGGATGGATATCTCTTTTTATTGGACTCACGCTATTCGTACGTCCAAAACAAACCATTTCATGGTTAAAGTTTATAAATGTTAAACTGGTTCAAGTTATTTATATACTGCTTTTTCTGATTGGAATTTTTTTATTGAATATAGGATATAATATAATTTATGTATAGGAAAAAATAAAGGCAAACTGACCAATATCATTGCTTAACATATAAACAAAAATTATATTTACCTTCTCATTAGAGAATGAGGGTTCTCAATTAGTTATTTGCTATTAATCAGAAAGAAAGTCATGCGAAAGTTTGACTTTCTTTTTTTTATAAACTGCCATTTATCGGTTATAATATTATTTCTCCATAATTATTTTCTAAAACTGATATATATCATTTCAAATAGGAGTAATATTCTATATATTAGTACTATAATTAAAATGTTCCTTGAATTAATGATAAACTTTAAAAATACAAGTCTATAAATCGTAAGACCTTATAGACTATATATTGAGTTTAAAACTATTATTTAGATTAATATACTTTTATAAATCCTTTAGCAATAAAGGTGTTTTGAAGAGTGTTTAAATTAGATGATGAAATTAGGCTCAAAACAGGAAACAGGAGGTTTCGACTTCCTGTTTCTTAAAAAAATATAAGTTTTTTCATTGTAAAATGCTAAAGCTTATTATGAAGAGTTTAAAGCTATAGTTTGGCTTATGGTTCTAATGGTTTTTAGTAATAAAGAGTTATTGGAAGTGCTGTAAGAGGAATAATAAAATTGAACTTTTCAAGAAAGCAGGAAGTTTCGGCTTCCTGCTTTTAAAAAACTTACTATGGAGAGTTTAAAGCTATTTTTTAACTGAAAAGCTAATTTAAATCAGTAATGATTGGCTATTAGCGATTAGAAAAGGTTAATCAATAAAGTTAAAGTCTTCAGATGAAACAGGAAGTTTCGGCTTCCTGTT
>Ga0075467_10001854_pt1 | contig 17156 bp, 15 predicted proteins | sample DEB08_DNA_9_FD_75067 | JGI IMG/M metagenome (GOLD analysis project Ga0075467, IMG submission 75067) | Aqueous microbial communities from the Delaware River and Bay under freshwater to marine salinity gradient to study organic matter... | ecosystem: Environmental > Aquatic > Marine > Coastal ... | reverse complement strand
CGACGGCTTCCACCATCGCCGGGTTGTCACGGGCCTGCTCGATCGATGCGGACAATGTGGTTTTCACCAGCGGGTTCAGGTCGGAGGCTTCGACTGCGGCCAAAGCCGCGTCGGGGTCAAAGCCCTCAACCGTCAGGACATCGGACAGATCGGCAGGTGTCTCAGTTGCCCCACCCACCAGATCGGTCACCGTCTCGACGGCGTCCGTCGCGGCACCCTCAACAGCCTCAGCAGCGCCTTCAACAGCGCCTTCAACAGTTTCGGTCACGGCAGCGGCGGCAGCGGCGGCTTCCTCTGCGGCAGCAGCAGCGGCCGCTTCAACCTCGGCAGCGGCAGCGGCGGCAGCTTCTTCCGCTGCGGCGATCGCGGCGGCGGCTTCTTCTTCAGCAGCGGCCGCAAGGGCGGCAGCCTCCGCTTCGGCGGCGGCGGCGGCTTCTTCAGCAGCGGCGACAGCGGCAGCGGCGGCAGCTTCCGCTTCGGCGATCGCGGCCGCTTCCGCTTCAGCGGCCGCGATCGCGGCTTCTTCGGCGGCATTGCGGTTCTGCACGATGTAATATGCGCCACCGCCGATTGCGGCCAGCAGCACGATAATGATCAAGGCTCTATTCATGGGATCCCCCAATTGATTTTCTGGCAGTTATGGTGGGCAGATAATGCGCCAATTGAAACAAGACAACGGGAAAGCAAGCAATCGTATCCACGCAAGCATCCGATCTGCCGCAAATGGCCTTGAAAGCGCCCACGGCGACAGGTAACTTGGGGCCTCAAATCGCCATGACAGAAGGACTTGGCCCATAGCCCGCAGACCACACAACGCGCCGCCGCAACGTGAGACCGGCCCCCGCGTAAATGACCGTATTCGTTCCACTGAAATCCGCCTGATCGGAGCCGAAGGAGAAAACGTCGGCGTCGTGACGCCTGCGCGCGCCATGCAGATGGCCGAGGAAGCCGGACTGGATCTGGTCGAAATTTCGCCCAACGCCGAACCGCCCGTGTGCAAGATCATGGACTTCGGAAAATTCAAGTACGAGACGCAAAAACGGGAAGCCGAGGCGCGCAAGAAGCAAAAGATCATCGAGGTCAAAGAGGTCAAGTTTCGTCCCAATACGGACGTGCACGACTATGAGGTCAAGATGCGCAGCGTGACCAAGTTTCTGGAAAACGGCGACAAGGTGAAAGTCACCTTGCGGTTCCGTGGTCGCGAAATGGCGCACCAGAACCTGGGCCGCGAATTGCTGGAACGCGTTGCTGCGGATGTGGATGGCTTGGGCAAGATCGAGAACATGCCCAGAATGGAAGGCCGCCAGATGGTGATGATGATCGGGCCGGCCAAGTAGACCTCCGATCCAATCGAGATCAGGGCGCGCGACCTCGGGGTCCCGCGCCCTTTTTTGTGGCGCGATGCCAAAATAGGTTACAAAAAATCGGGAAATCGCGATTCTTTGTAACCTATTTTCCGGGCAATACCCGCATCGGGATTGGCGGCTGCGCCTGCGTCCCCCACGTCATCAGGGCGACTTCCGCATCAAGACGGGGCCTATGCTGGACGGCACAGGCTGCTGACCAGGCGGCAAGGCAACGATCCAACTGCCTTGCCTATGCTTTCGCGACGTCGCTCAGGCCGCAGCCGTCACCGCGCGGCCGGTCATCACCTTGACCAGATGCGCGCGGTATTCGCCCGATCCATGCAGGTCAGAGATCATGTCGCCGCCCGGCACAGCCAGCCCGGCAAGTGCCCCTGCACTGAAATCCGCGCTCAGTGCGGCCTCGGCCTCGGCCCAACGGAAAACCCCGTCCGACGACGCGCCGGTTACGGCCACGCGCGCGCCATCGGCGTATTTCGCCACGAACACCCCAACCAAGGCAAACCGGGAGGCGGGCTGAACGAATTTCTGGTAATTCGCCTTTTCAGGAACGGGAAACCGCACCTCGGTGATGATCTCGCCATCCTCAAGCGCGGTCGTGAACATCCCCTGAAAATAGTCGTCCGCAGCGATTTCACGGGTGTTGGTCTTGATGGTGGCCCCGGTCCCCAATGCGGCTGCGGGATAGCACGCGGACGGGTCGTTGTTTGCCAGCGATCCCCCCACGGTACCCCGGTTCCGCACTGCGGGATCGCCGATCCGGTTCGCCAGCGCCGCCAGCGCGGGAAACATCGTCGCCGCGTGGATTGCGACGCTGGCGTGGGGGGTGGCGCCGCCGACGCAAACCTCGTTCGCATCCGACATGCAGACGCCCTGCATCTCGGGGATCGCGGTCAGGCTGACCAACGAGGAAGGCGCGGCAAGCCTTTGTTTCATGGTCGGAAGCAATGTCTGCCCCCCGCCCAGCGCCTGCGCCTCATCAGCTTTCAAGGCGGCCACGGCATCGGCGATGGTTGTCGGCTTGGTGAATTCGAAGTTGTACATCTCGGTGTCCTCTCCAAAGGGTTTCCCCTTCATCTTGGCAAAAAAACTCAAACCCGGCGCTGGCGACAACCACCAACGCCGGACGGGATCAGCCTTGCATCGCCTGCCAGACCCGGCTGGGGGTCAGGGGCATGTCGACATGGGTGACATGTGTGTACCCGCCGCGCTGCAACGCATCGATGACTGCGTTCACGACGGCGGGCGGCGATCCGATCGCCCCCGCCTCCCCACAGCCCTTTGCCCCCAACGGGTTATGCGTGCAAGGCGTGACGCAAGAATGATCGACGGTGAACATCGGCATGTCATCCGCCCGTGGCATGGCGTATTCCATGTAGGATCCGCTCAGAAGCTGGCCGTCCGCGTCATAGCTCGTCTGTTCGATGATCGCCTGACCGATCCCCTGTGCGACGCCGCCGTGGACCTGCCCCTCGACGATCATCGGGTTCATGACGTTGCCAAAATCGTCGGCACAGGTGAAATTGACCACCTCGACCTTGCCAGTTTCGGGGTCAACCTCGACCTCGCACAGATACGCGCCGGCGGGATAGGTGAAGTTTCCGGGGTCGTAGAACGCCGTCTCCTCCAGCCCCGGCTCCAATGTTTCCAGCGGATAGTTGTGCGGGACATAGGCCGAGAACGCGATCTCTCCGAAGCTCTTGGACTTGTCGGTGCCTGCAACGCTGAAGGACCCGTTTTCAAAGACGATATCGCCCTCGGCCGCCTCAAGCATGTGGGCCGCGATCTTCTTGCCCTTGGCGATGATCTTGTCCACCGCCTTGGTCACGGCAGAGCCACAGACCGCAAGCGACCGCGATCCATACGTCCCCATTCCAAAAGGAACCTTGGAGGTGTCGCCATGGACGATATCAATGTTCTCCTCAGGGATGCCAAGTTTGTCGGCCACGATCTGTGCGAACACGGTCTCATGGCCCTGACCATGGGAATGCGCGCCTACCATCACACTCAGCGACCCCGTGGCGTTCACACGCACCGTCGCGGCATCGTAAAGACCCACGCGCGCACCAAGGACCCCCACCAGATGCGAGGGCGCAAGCCCGCAAGCCTCGACCCATGTCGACAGGCCGATACCGCGCAGCTTACCACGCTTGGCGCTGTCCGCTGCCCGCGCGCCGAACCCGTCATAATCCGCGAGTTCGAGCGATTTTTCCAATGTTGCCTGATAGTTACCCGTATCGTAAATTACCGCCACCGGCGTGGTATAGGGGAACTGATCAGGGGTCAGAAGGTTCTTGCGGCGCACCTCGATGGGATCGAGTTTTAATTCGCGCGCCATCTTGTCGACCACGCGTTCCAGCGAATAGGTCGCCTCTGGCCGGCCCGCACCCCGGTAGGCGTCAACCGGTGCGGTGTTGGTGAACACGGTCTTCAGGTTCACGTAGACATGGGGCACCTTGTAGGGCCCCGCCATCACCGTGCCATGCAGGAAGGTCGGCGTCACGGTCGCGAAATTCGACAGGTATGCGCCCACGTTCGCAAGCGTTTCGGTGCGAAACGCAAGGATTTCACCGTCCAGCGTCGCGCCAACCTCGATCTTGGTCACGTGGTCGCGGCCATGCGCGTCGCTCAGGAAACTTTCCGACCTCTCGGCCGTCCAAGCCACCGGGCGGCCCAGTTTCTTGGACGCGGCCAGCACCAGCGCCTCTTCGCCGTAATGGTAGATCTTGGAGCCGAAACCGCCGCCCACGTCGGGCGCCACCACGGTCAGCTTGTGTTCGGGAATGCCCAAGACGAAGGCCGAAATCAGAAGCTGCGTCATATGCGGATTCTGGCTGGTCGTGGTCAGCTTGTAATTGCCCGTTCCGGGGAAATATTCGCCGATGGAGGCGCGGGGTTCGATGGCGTTCGGCACCAGACGGTTGTTGACCAGTTCCAGCGTCGTGACATGCGGCGCGGCCTTCATGGCGGCATCGACGGCGGCGCGGTTATCCTCGACCCAGCCCCAATCGAAGCAGACGTTGTCGGGGATCTCGTCATGCACCCGGTTGCTGCTGTCGGCCACGGCAGCCTTCATGTCGATAATGGCGGGCAATTCCGCGATCTGTGCCGCTGCGGCCACCGCTTCGGCGGCATCCTTGGCCTGTGCATAGGTCTCCGCGATCACGGCCGCATAGGCATCGCCCACATGACGGACCTTGCCATGCGCCAGCACGGGGCGCTTGGGTTCGCGCATCGGTTCGCCATTGCGGGAATGGATCAGCCAGCCGGCGGGGTTGCCCCCGACCTCCACGAAATCCTCCCCCGTGAACACGGCCAGAACGCCGGGCATCTCCAAGGCGCCGGTGGTGTCGATGGACACGATCTTGCCATGCGCCACCGTGGACCGCACCATCACCGCGTGCACCTGCCCCTGCATGGCCATATCGTCTGTATAGACGCCTTTTCCAGTCAAGAACCGCACATCTTCGCGCCGCTTGCTGCTGGCGCCGATCCCATGATCCTTTGGCATGGTCATCCTCCCTTGTCTGTCATCCCCCGGCGCCGCCACAATAGGGGGCCTTGAGGCATCATGAGGGGCTAACCCCTCCTCCTTTTGTCCTTCCCAAGCACCGCGCGCGCCCCCTCCTCAAAGGGCGTGGCAGACCTTATTCGGCGGCAATTGCCGACACGTCCTGCCCGCTGGCAGCCATGATCGCCTTGACGATGTTGTGATACCCGGTGCAGCGGCAGATATTGCCCTCAAGGTATTCACGCACCTCGTGTTCGGTGGGCTTTGGGTTGTCCTTGAGCAGTGACGCCGCCGTCATCACCATGCCCGGTGTGCAGAACCCGCATTGCAGCCCGTGGTGGTCCTGAAACGCCTGCTGGATCACCCCAAGGCTTCCGTCGGCATTGGCCATCCCTTCGATGGTGCGTACCTCGGCGCCCGCCACATCCTGTGCCAGAACGGTGCAGCTTTTCACAGCCAGCCCATCCACATGCACGACGCAGGCGCCGCATTGGCTGGTGTCGCAACCGACATGGGTCCCCGTCAGGCGCAAACCTTCGCGCAGAAATTCAGATAACAGCGTGCGCGCTTCGGAGTCCGCCGAGACGGATTTGCCGTTCACGGTCATCGTGACTTTGGTCATTCATTTCCTCCTTCTACTTGTGTCTACCCAACCATGGAAAATCGGAATCGCAAATGCTTTTCTGGGGCAATCGTCAGCCGCGCGGGGTTTCGCGCGGACGTGGCCGAGATGGTATTTCCTTGAGCAGGCCGCCGACCCCCATGCGGGCAATGTCGGCGGGCGTCACCGGCACGCCACAAGCGACCCGCTCCAAGACGCTGTCTGCGCCGTTACGCGCGGGCGAGCGTGCGCATCCGGGCAGTCCGATCACCGGCCGCGCGCCCAATTCGCCGATGAAAAGCAAGTTCCCCGGGTCAACGGGCATGCCAAATTGCGTCACCACGCCCCCTGCCCTGCGGACCCCCTCGGGCGCGGTGTCGCGGATATCAGAGGTCGCAGAGGCGGTCAGGATGAACACAATTTGGCCGGACGCAGCGGTGAGGGCCTTGGCAACCGCATCTTCGGTGTGGGGCACCACCACGCGGCTGTCCAAGGCGATTCCCAACCGATCAAGCCGGGTCTTCAATGCGCGCCGCCCCTTGTCGCCGGGAACCGGCCCGGTCCGCGTCTCGATCAGGGTGGCGGTGGAATAGATCGGCGTGGCAAAGCCGATCGCACCGTCTGCGCGCCTTGCGGCGGCTTCCACATCGGCGGCCGGCACACCATAGGCGATGATCTTGATCGTGGCGACCAGCCCTCGCGCGGCCATCCGGTGAAACGGCGGCACCGTCGCGATCGTTATCATCGGGTTCAGGGCATTCGCGCCATGGATCGCCGCGGTATCGAGCAACACGACCCCCGGCGCGGTTGCCCGAATATTCACGCGCCCCGTGCTGGCCGCATCAAGTTCCAGACCTGCCGCATCCCGCGCCAGAACGGCCGCGGCCAATCTGGTGGCGGCCGCGTCTTCGTGCAGGTCACCGCCCTCCAGACGGGCGACCGTAACCTCGGAAAGACCCGCCTCTTGCATCGCCGCGACATGACCCGCGTTCAACACCATCCCCTTGCCGATCCTGCCGCCCGGCAGACGCATGGAATGGGCAAGGATTGCCCCTGCGGCCTCGGCCACGGGTATCGGCCCGAATTTCATCCCTGCCGCAACACTTGGGTGATCTGCGCCAGTATCGACACTGCGATTTCTCCGGGGCCGCGCGACCCGATATTCAGGCCAACGGGGGCATGAATGCGCGCAATCTGCGTCGGCCCCATGCCCGCTGCCGCCAACCGTTCCAGCCGCTTGGCATGCGTCCGGGTCGACCCCAGACAGCCAAGATAAAATATATCTGATCCCAGTGCGGCGATGATCGCCGGGTCATCCAGCTTGGGGTCATGGGTCAATGTCACGACACAGGTGCGCGCGTCCAAGCCAAGCCCCGCCAACGCCTCATCCGGCCAATCCTCGACGATCCGTTCGCCGGGAAACCGGGCCGCGGCCCCGAAGGCGGGGCGCGGATCGACCAGCACCGGATCATAGCCCGCGATCCGCGCCATCGGCAGCAGGGCCTGCGCAATATGCACCGCCCCCACCACGATCATGCGCAATGGCGGGTTGTGCAGCCCGATAAATACATCGTCGGCCATGCCCGACTGATCGCGCCGGAACCGGTCGGCCAGCGCTGGATCGTCGGGCCCGGCCAGCGACCGCGCGCCAGTGTCCACATTGACCACGTAGGCGACGGCCCGGCGGTCGGCGCGTGCCGCGACCAACTGCTCCAGCAGCTCGATCGGCATGGCACCGCCGACAGGCTCCAGATAAACCTTGATGCGCCCACCGCAGGCCAGACCGACGGCAAACGCCTCGTCATCGCTGACGCCGAATTCCAGCATCTGCGCCGCGCCACTGCCCACCGCGTCCATCGCTTCGACCACAACAGCGCCTTCAACACAGCCGCCCGAGACGCTGCCTTCCATCGCGCCATCGCCGGAAATAACCAGTTGGCTGCCGACGGGCCGGGGCGCACTGCCCCATGTCTCAACCACGGTGGCAATCACCGCGCCCCGACCCGCACGGTGCCACGCCAACGCCTGTTCGGGGATATTCTCGATGCTGTCCATGCGCCCTCCTCCTGTTCGGTGCCGCTTCGGAGCCGCCTTCGCCTGCGACAGTCAGGGCAAATGACGCGCCCGACTGCAAGGAAAATCGCGGAACGCGCGCCACAGGCAACAACCGCTATTCCAGCTGTGGCCCGGCGGGGCATGTGTCAGGCTCGGCGCGGGCAGCGGGGAATGTGACGCGACGCCGCCGGGGCATGCCCAAAGCGACATTCCAGATGCAAACGGCCGCGCCGCGTGTGCGGCGCAACCGTTGGTCAAGGGGCATCATACCCTCGGCATGGTGCCGTCCCGTGCTACCGCATCGCGGTTTGCAGCAGCGGCGTGATGCGTCGCACCACAGCGCGGCGATTGGCCCGTTCTGCCTGATCGGTCGGGACCAGCAGATCGGCTTCGCCATAGCCCTGCACCACAAGGTTCGCGGCCGGAACATTGAAATATTCCGCAAGTGCCAACGCCACCGATTCCGCCCGCCGATCCGACAGCGCGAGGTTCGATATGGCACTGCCCACCGCATCGGTATGTCCCTCTACAAGGAACAACTCGTTCGGGTTTTGCCGGATCATGTCGGACAAAAGCTGCCCAAGGGCATAAAGCCGCTGCGCCTGATCCGGCTGCACGGCGGCCGATCCGGTTTCAAAGGTGATCCCATCGATGTTCACCGCCGGGGCAAGATATCGCACCTCGGGGATCTGCCGCACTTGCGCCAGCGAAAACCGCCGGTCGACCTGCGATTGCTGCATCAATGCTGCGCGCAGGGCATCCTGATTGGTCACCTCGATTGGCCGTGAAACCGGGGCAACCGCACGCGGCAGGGTCGACACATCCACCGGCTGGAATGTCTGGGTATCATCGATGATCACCGTGCTGGTGCCATCAGGCGCGACGACCACCCGGCGGATGACCCGCAGTTCCGGGTCGCGAATGGTGATCACCTGACTGCCATCGGGGTTGATCGCCACGGTGCGGCTTGATCCGTCGGCATAGCTTTGGGTCCGGATTTCCGTGCCGGGGCGGCGCAACAAGGCGTTGTCGTCGCGTAAGACCTGATAGTCGCCCTGTGGGTTCTGCACCACGACGCGATCATCGGAGCGGCTGACGACTTCGCGGTTGCCCGACAACAGCGTGCCCACCAGCAAACCGGCACCGCCAACGATCAGCGCCTGTTCCAGCGGCGACAGGTTGGTGCGGCGACCGCTGTTGGTGACAGCGGGGGCGGGGGCGGTTTCGGTCGCGCCGAAATCCTCGTCGGACGAGCGGCTGTTTTCCTCGGTGACGGTCTCAACCACTTCCTCAACCGCTGCTGCGCCCTCGGTGTCGTCACCGGCAAGGGTCTGGACCGCCGCGCCCGCGGCAGGATCGGCTGGCGCTTCGGTGGCGGGTTGGGCCAACAAGGGCTGCTCGGCCGGGACATCGGCGACCGGTTCGGGGGCGGCGGGCGTTGGGGTCGCCTGCTCGACCTGAGGTTCGACGACCTCGGGTTCGGGCGCGGTTTCAACTGCGGCGGCTTCGGCTTCTGTTGCGGCTGCGGCTGCGGCTGCGGCAGTCGCCAGCGCATCTTCAAGCGCCTGTTGCGCTGCTGTGGCGGCGGACTCGTCTGCGGTGGCCTGTGCTTCTGCGGCAGCCTGTGCTTCTGCCTCTGCGGCAGCCTGCGCCTCTGCGGCAGCCTGCGCCTCTGCGGCAGCCTGCGCCTCTGTGGCAGCCTGCGCCGCTGCAGCGGCCTGTGCTTCTGCGGCGGCCTGCGCCTCTGTGGCAGCCTGCGCCGCTGCAGCGGCGGCCTCTACCTCGGCGGCGGCCTGCGCGTCTGCAGCGGCCTGTGCTTCTGCGGCGGCCTGTGCTTCTGCGGCGGCCTGTGCTTCTGCGGCGGCCTGTGCTTCTGCCTCTGCGGCGGCGGCGGCGGCGGCCAGCGCCGCAGCAAGTGCCGCGGCCTCTTGGGCGGCCTGTGCAGCTGCGGCCTGTGCCGCACAATCCTCGGCGCTGACACCCTCGGCGCAGACAAAATCGCCAACAGAACTGCTGCCTTCCTGCGCCAGAACCGGGCGCGGGATCGGAACGGCCATGGCAAGGGCGGTGATAATCGCTGTCGTGGACGAAAGGCGGGACCGCATTTTTGTGAACTCCTCAAAGCATTCAGATGCTAGTTAACGCATTGCTTCGTGGAGGTGTTCCCACGTTTTCGTCAGTCGGCGGAAAGCAGCCGCATCAGCCGCGCCTTTTCGCCGAAATCGTCGGGGCGGCTGAGTGCTGCGACCAACCCCTCAAGCGCCGCGATGTTGTGGCCGGCGCGAAAGCTGTCCACATGGGGCAGCATGGCCTTGATCCCCGCCGCCTTGGGGGCAAATCCATCCCAGCGGAGCAGCGGATTCAGCCAGATCACCCGGCGCGCGGAAAGCTGCAGGCGCACCATCGCAGCCTCGAGTTCTGCGGGGTCGTCGCGGTCCAACCCGTCCGTGATCAGCAACACCACCGCGCCCTGCCCCATGATCCGGCGCGACCAGTCCCGGTTGAACGCGGTCAGGCACGCGCCGATCCGGGTGCCGCCTTCCCAATCCTGCGCCTCGGCGCCCGCAGCGGCCAGCGCCGCATCCACATCGCGTTGGCGCAGATGGCGGGTGATATTCGTCAGACGGGTGCCAAAGGTGAAGGCATGGACCTTGGCCCAGCCTGCGCCCTTTTGATTGGCGACCGCGTGCAGGAAATGCAGCACCGCCCGACTGTAGGACGACATCGAGCCCGAGATGTCACACAGGCACACCAGCGCGGGTAAGCGGTCGCGCCGGGTCTTCAACGCAAACGACTGAATTTCGCCGCCGCGCCGCGTGGCATCGCGCATGGTGCGCCGCCAATCGGGCACGGCGCCGTGAAACGCGGCCATTGTCCGGCGCGCGGTCAAGGGCTGGATCGGCAGGCTCAGCCGGGCCAGCAAACGCTTTGCCTCGGCCATCTCGGCATTAGACATCTGTTCGAAGTCCAAGGTCCGCAGACGTTCATGCGGCGACATGGTCAGGCGGGCGTCAATCTCGATCTCGGTGGTTTTGTCATCCTCAGGATGATTAAGAAGGCTGCGCACGACCCCGTGCAGCAGCGCCTCGGCCGCGCGCTTTTCCGCTGGCCGGGCCAACCGTTCCTCTGCCGCCCCCTGAACAGCGGGCAACAACAGCGACATCATGTGTTCCAGAAACTGCGGATCGCGCCAATACAGGCGAAACACCTGCGCAAAGACCGCACGATGTTCCGGGCGAGAGGTGAAGCAGGCCTGCAGCGTGGCGTAGAAATCGGCCCGATCGGTAAACCCCGCCACCGCCACCGCACGGATCGCATCGGCGACCCGGCCCGGCCCTGCTGGCAGCCCCGCAACCCGCAGAGCGCGGGCAAAATGCGTGACGTTGCGCACAAGTTGCGGATCGTCAGGAAGGTCCAGAGGGGTATATGAGGCGGCCATTCCCTACAAGAACAAGGCCCCCGGACGCACGTCAAGCCCGGGGACCTCTGTCAGCGAAGATCAAATTGCGGTCGCCGCGATTACTCGGTGATCCACAACTGCGCAGGGTTATTGGAGGACAGGTTATAGCTTCCCGCCCAGATGTCGTACTGCCCCGAAAGCGGGGGCGTGAACGTCAGCGTGGAGTTGTACGACCCGTTGGAATCGTCGTTGAAATGCCACTGTCCATCCGGTGTGTTGATCAAGAGCACCGTATCGGTTGACCCCGACGTCAACGAGAAGGTCAACCGCCCGGTGGGCGAACCGCCTTGGTAGAAGAACCGGTAATCGGGACGCGTGATCGTGAAGCCCCGCCAACCGGTGCCCGCGAAACAGTTCGCAAGCGCATGGCGTCCGCCTGCGGTGATGCGCGGCACGCGGAAGCTGCCGGATCCTGCAAACATCGTTCCCTGACCAAAGGCCGTTGACGCGGTGGCATAGTTCGGACACCCAAAGACGCCGCCCGAGCCACTACTGACGAAGCTGCCGGTGGACCCACCACCAAAGACGGGTGCAGCGCTTGGAGGACGAGGTGCAGCCGGCGCGGCATACATGCCTGCGGCAAATCCTGCGCCCGAGCCGAAGTAGGAGCTTGGGTTCGAACAATCCACCGCGTCCGTGCCCCACGCACACAGGTTCAGGCCATTGGGTTCGTCACATTCGCGGTCCCCGGTATAGGGACAGGGGTTAAGCAGAGCTACCGGCGCCACCGGCGCCGACGGCGCGGCATAAATCCCGGCGGCAAAGCCTGCGCCCGTGCCGAAGTAAGAACTTGGGTTCGAGCAATCCACCGCGTCGGTGCCCCACGCACAAAAGTTCAGACCATTGGGTTCGTCACATTCGTTGTCCCCGGTATAGGGACAGGGGTTCATCTGGGCTTGCGCCGGAGTGCCGGACACGACGCCAAGCGCCATAAACAGGGCAGTTACAGCAAAACTGGCCAATCGCATGTGCATGAAGTTCTCCTTTGAATCAGCTTTTGCAGGATTTAACGGCGCAACGGGGTGCGCTGTCAAAGAAAACTCCTTGAAGGGGGCACGGATGCGATGGCTGACCGCGCCGCAGGGGTCAGCCGCCCGCGATTTCCGCCCGCAGGTCATCAAGCAACCGCTTCGCCTCGGACCCCTGTATTTTCTGGATGTCGTCCTGATATTTCAAGATCGCTCCCAACGTATCGGCGATCACCTGAGGGCTGAGTTCTATCACATCAAGCGCCAGCAGGCATTTTGCCCAGTCGATCGTTTCAGCCACGCCCGGCTTCTTGAACAGGTCGACATCGCGCAGCTTTTGAACGAAGGCCACCACCTCGCGCGACAATATGGCCGATGCTTCGGGCACCCGCGCCCGAAGGATTTCCATTTCACGTTCGATATCGGGGTAATCCACCCAGTGATACAGACAACGACGTTTCAGGGCGTCATGGACCTCACGCGTGCGGTTGGAAGTCACGATGACGATTGGCGGCTCTGCCGCCTTGATGGTACCAAGCTCGGGGATGGTGACCTGAAATTCGCTCAACGCTTCCAGCAAGAATGCCTCGAAGGGTTCATCGGTGCGGTCCAATTCGTCGATCAACAGCACCGGCGGGCCTTCCGGGTGCGGGCGCATCGCCTGCAGCAATGGACGCTCGATCAGGTAGTCGGCCGAGAACACCTCGGCCTTCAACAGGTCCTTGTCGGCGCTCCCTTCCGCCTCGGCGGCACGGATCGCCATCATCTGAGCAGCAAAGTTCCACTCGTAGACCGCGCTGGCTGCATCAAGGCCCTCATAGCATTGCAAGCGGATCAGCCGACGCCCATAGGCGGCCGCGATCGCCTTGGCGATTTCCGTCTTGCCAGTGCCGGCCTCGCCTTCCAGAAAAAGCGGCCGACCCAGCTTGAGCGCCAGAAAGACGACCGTGGCAAGCGGCCTGCCACAAATATAATCCTGATCGGCAAGCGCCTTCTGAACCGCATCGATGGATGTGGGCATGACCGCTCCTTGGTTGTGGGTCACATCAATCCCGCTTGTCCCGATCCGGTCAAGCGCCCCGTACCCAAAACAGGGCAAATATGGCGCAAACTTCCCCTTGAAATGCCGCGACGATTGCGCAGCTTTGCCATAGTCTTGATTTACAACCTGACCTCAGTAGTTAGGACCAGTGTACTTGTATAGTAGGCAGACAATGACCGACATCGTGATTAAGGACCGCCCCGAAACCGAAAATGCCGCCGTGCGCCCGTCAAAAGCGCAATGGCTGACCAGTCTGGCGAAAATCGGTGCGGATCACGGGTTCTTTGAACGGATCGGAAAGCGTCACAGCGCCCTGCACGTGCGTGAAGGCGACGTCTTGCTCGTGACATTCGACGAGGCCGAGCGCGTCTATGCCGAGAACAACGACGGCCTGCCTTCGGGATTCGATTCCGTACGCCGCCGGGATTGGTCACTGCTCAACATCATGACGACCAAGCAAGGCTGGTTCCGCGAAGAGGCGCTTTATGCCTTTTTCGACAAGCTGATCGACGACGGGTTCTTCGACCAGTTCGATCAGGTGATCTTTCAGGGGTTTGGCCCGATGTGCGGCTATGCCGCCTGTGCCTATTCCGTCGCGGCGCCCGGATCGCAGGTGGTCGCCACCAGCCCCGCCGCCTCGCTTGACCGCGAAGATGTCCCGTTCGAGCTGCGCTTTCGGAACAAGCGGCGCACCGATTTCCACACACGCTTTGCCTATGCGCCAGACATGGTCGAGGCGGCCGAGAATGTCAGCATCATCTATGACCCGTTCGATACCCTTGGCGCCGCCCATGCGGCGCAGTTTCGCGGCCCGCAAGTCACGCATTTCCGGCTGCGCTGGGGTGGTCCCGAATTGCACCGGATCTGGGACGATTCCGGCTTGACCAGCCGCTTGTTGCGCGCCGTCAGCGGCAAGAAGATGACCCCGGCCCGCGTGGCCGCCTTTGCCCGCGACGCCCGCCGTCACGACCGGGCCTACCTGACCCGGGTGGCCGATTATGCCATCGCCACCGGCAAGCCGGAGCGCGCTATCGTGGTGTTGCGCCATGCGGCAAATGCGACGGGCGACCCGCATTTCAGCGACCGGGCCGATGCGCTGGCGGCACGTCAGCCGGACTAAAGCCCGCCCGCATCCCGCAAGAACGCCACCACCTCATCCACCCCCTGCCCCTTGCGCAACGCGGCCATCACGAAGGGCCTGTCGCCACGTGCGGCCGCCGCGTCCGATTGCAGCAACGCCACATCGACACCCACGTGCGGGGCCAGATCGATCTTGTTGATGACCAACAGATCCGACCGGGTCACCCCCGGCCCCTTCTTGCGTGGAATATCCTGCCCCGCAGCCGTATCGATGACATAGAGCGTGATATCGGCAAGTTCCGGACTGAAGGTCGCTGCAAGATTGTCCCCACCGGACTCGATGAAGATGACGTCAAGGTCGGGTATCCGCGCACGAAATTCCGCGACCGCCGCCAGATTGATCGAGGCATCTTCCCGAATCGCGGTATGTGGGCAGCCGCCCGTCTCTACCCCCTTGATCCGATCGGCCGGCAGAACCTGCGCGCGCAACAGATATTCGGCATCCTCGGACGTGTAGATGTCATTTGTGATCACCGCGACCGAGTACTCAGCGGCCATCGCACGGCACAGATGTTCGGTCAGTGTGGTTTTCCCCGCCCCCACCGGTCCGCCAATTCCCACCCGCAAGGGGCCGTTCTCATGTCCCACAATCATCTCCCTTGATACCCCAGCCGGTCTCGGGCGGGTCCTTGTTTCATCTTGGCCCGAAAACTCTGGGGGTCCGGGGGATATCCCCCGGCGGCCAGCCACGGAGCTCAGGTCCTGAACAGGCGCACCTCCTGCACCTCATGCGCCATCGCCGCCAGATCGGCGCCAAATGCCGCGCCGCCCAGATCTTCGAGGTCTGCCTGTGCCGCATCTTTCGCGACGGTCTGCACCGTGCCATGCAACCCCGCCAGCACGGTCTGCCCCGCCGACTGCCCCAAGGGGATGAACCGCACCCCCGCAGAGACCAGATTGGCAGCGAAAGCATGCAGCATCAGGCCCGCAACGGTCTCGGCAGGCAGGTCAAGAGCACGGGCCGCGACGCCAAGGCTGATGGGATAGGGGGCATCGGGCACACCCGGAACGCCCATTCCGGTCAGGGTCCGCGCCATCGCGGCGCCCTGCGCACGGGTTTCCTCCCATCGCTCGGCCGATCCCGCCAGCGCCTCGGCCCATTCGCTCAGCATGGCGGCGTCATCTCCGGCCATGGCGCGGCACAGCAAGATCGCATCGTTGCGGCCAGCGCCCGCGTGCAACACCGCATCGATCCAGCTTGCAAGGCTGGTGGCGTCGTTCACCTCACCTGCCGCCATCGCCGTCTCCAACCCGTGCGAATAGGCATAGGCGCTGACGGGAAACCCCGGCGACAGCCACTGCATCAGGCTCAGCAGCCCCTCAGTGGGCATGGCCGTGGGTCCGTCCATGGCCATAGGCGCCGCCTTCCGGCGTAAAGGGCGCCATCACCGGCTTGGTTTGCGCCCCAAGCGTGGCCAGCATCTCGGCCAGCACATGATCGGCCCGGATCAAAAGATGATCCTCGGCGATCTGACAGGGCGTGTGGCGGTTCCCGATATGCCAAGCAAGCCGGGTCAGATCGCCGGTAATGCGCAACAGCGGTTCAGGCGCCGCGATGATTTCAACCCGCTTGCCGTCCCACCGCTCCAACGCATCCCCGTGGTTCAGCGACACGGTGCCCGGCAGGTCGACCATGATCGCAGCCCCCGCTTCGGTCGTCAGCTTCTTGCGGCGCAAAAAGCGTCCCTCGTAATCAAGAACAAGCCGATCGGCGGCCGGGCCGGTCCATTCACCGGCGCGCAGAAGTCTGGTGCTTTGTCGCAGTGTCATCGCGGCGGGGCCTTTGCAGCTAGGAATTGGGCCCTCAGATTATCGCCCCCGGCGCGGGCGACAATGCCAAAGCGCCCAATCTCGGTGCCAGCTTGAGGGCATGCCTGTTTTCTGGGCGCCGCCCGAACTTGATCTCGACACGGCCTGACCCGCAAAAGAACACGGGCCGTACTTTCGCACGGCCCGTGTTCTTTTGCGGCATGACGGCACCGCAGGGCCGTACGTCAGATATGTCAGATATAGTGCGCATCGCGGAAAACGTGCCGCACGATATCTTCGCGCTTCAGACCACGCTGGGCCAATTGCACATCGCTCAGCGCGTTCAACTGCTTGACCTCGGCCAGACGGCTGTTGCCCTCGGAAATCGCGACAAGAAAGTTGCCGATTGCCACGAATGGTGCCGCAAGACCCCGCAGGATACTGCCGCCCACATTGATGTTCGTCGTATAGCTTGCCATTTGGAAACTCCTGCAAATCTCAGTGTTTCCTCCCTCGCTTCACACCTAGGCACACGCCCAGTCTGGGGCAATGGACGGTTCCGCAAGGCCGCCTTGCGCCAGCCGGTTAGCTGGCGCAAGGCATCTTTTGTCAGGCTAGCAGCAGCCTGCCATCATGCCGCGATCACGGACCAACGCCGTCATCTGCCCGGATTTCGATCCCAGTCGGTTCGACCCCCTCGAAAGGCTGCCCGGCATATTGGGCGCCACCGAAGACGACCACTCCGAAATCGACGAAGTAGGTGTAGCTTTCCTGATAGCTGGTATTGTCCGTCAGGTTTGTCCGGTCGACCTGGATCCCCATGATGTTGAAGGAGGGACAGCCGGCAACCGGTACCGTCTGGGCGCTGAGTACGGTGGACGTGGTCGCAAAACGCGACGTCGTGCCATCCGAGTATGTCGCCGTTTCCATACCGGACCAAGACACGCCAACTGCGGGTTCCGGCAATTGCGCCGGCACCCCGACATATTCCACCGTTTCACGCGTACCCGGGACCTCGTTCCCTTGCGGATCGCTGTTCCAAGTTTCCAGCATCAGGCCAAGCGGATGATAGTAAGTATCATACGCGAAGCTACGATCTGCGGTGGTGAACCACGCGCCGGTGCTGCCATCGTCATCGACGAAGTATTCAACCGAATACCCATCGTAAGCCATCTGGAAGCCATCGGAGTTTTGCGGCGTGGGGCAGTTCAGCGAGGTGCTGCGCACGCCACCACGGCCCGGTGACCTTGGCAGAACCACGGGCGG
>Ga0075467_10001852_pt1 | contig 17165 bp, 18 predicted proteins | sample DEB08_DNA_9_FD_75067 | JGI IMG/M metagenome (GOLD analysis project Ga0075467, IMG submission 75067) | Aqueous microbial communities from the Delaware River and Bay under freshwater to marine salinity gradient to study organic matter... | ecosystem: Environmental > Aquatic > Marine > Coastal ... | reverse complement strand
TCGCCAGAGGCGTTGACGCAAGCATGGCGCGGGACAAGCCGCACGGCCGCCGAATAGAAGCGGTGGGTTTGATCTGCCTCAAGGCCGTGGCCGCGCCGCGTGGCTAGTGTTGACCCTGTTCTGACTGCAGAGGAGCAGACCAATGCCGCATACACCCCACGAATTGGCCGAAGAATTCCCTGAGGCGGTGGACAAGATCCATGCGCTGAAAATATCAAACGCACATTTCGCCAAATTGATGGATGCGTATCATGAGGTGAACCGGGCGGTGCACCGCGCCGAAAGCGGGGTAGAGCCTTGTGACGACTTGACGGAAACCACGATGCGCAAGCAGCGGATGCATCTGAAGGATCAGATCGCGGCGATGCTGGCAAAATGATGTGACGGCGCGGCGTGGGCGGGCCTTCACCGCACGCGCCGCCCAGTCGTCTTCAGGTAGGCAACCCTAAGCGGTCGTCTCGGTCTCTGGCTGGTCGGTCCCTTCCAGACGGGCTTGGAAGCGTTCAAAGAACTGATCCGCCATCTTGCTGGCAAAGCTGTCGATAAGTCGGGAGCCGAGTTGCGCAATCTTGCCACCCACCTTGGCGTTTACCACATACTGCAGTTCGGTGCCGCCGCCATCGGCGTCGGACAGCGACACCTGCGCACCGCCCTTGGCAAAGCCCGCGACGCCGCCTTTTCCCTCGCCCGAGATCGTGTAGCTTTCAAGGGGGACGACGTCCGACAGCGTCACCTCTCCTTTGAAGGTCGCCTTTACAGGGCCGACCTTTTGTTTGACGACCGCAGAAAACCCTTCTTCTGGCGAGCCGGTCAATTCCTCGCAGCCGGGGATGCAGGCCTTGAGCGCTTCGGCGTCATTCAAAGCGGCCCAGACGGCGGCGCGGTCGGCGGCGATTGTGCGGCTGGCGCTGAGTTCCATGATGATCACTCCGTTGGTTGTTGCTTCAGGATTAGGGTGCAGGTGGGCCTGCCGTCAACGTTCGATCTGATAGGGCAGCGTATCGCGGTGGTTGGGGTCCACACGCAGTTTGCGTTCAAGCGGCGGCACGGCGCGTTGGTGGCAATTGGCCCGTTCACAGATACGGCACGAAATGCCGATGGGCTGAAACGCGGCGTCGGATGCAAGGTCAAGACCGTCTGCATAGACAAGGGCGGGGGCGTGTTTCACCTCGCACCCCAAGGAAATGGCGAAGCGGCGCAGCGGTGCGCCCCATGCCCCACCTGACTTGGACACGTCGCGCGCAAGAATCACATAGCGTGCACCATCGGGTGTTTCCGCCAGTTGGCGCAAGAACCGACCCGGCGACTCAAACGCCGAATGGACATTCCAGAGCGGGCAGGCCCCTCCGAAGCGCGCGAATTGAAGCCGCGTGGCGGAATGGCGTTTGGTGACCGTTCCGGCCTGATCGACACGGGCGAAGAAGAAGGGCACGCCCTTGGCGCCCGGGCGCTGCAGCGTGGACAAACGATGCGCAATCTGTTCGATCGATGCGCCGAACTGGATCGAAAGGCGTTCCAGATCATGGCGGGTTTCGGCGGCGGCGGCGGCAAACCGGGTGTAGGGCATCAAGACCGCACCGGCGAAGTAATTGGCCATGCCGATCTGCGCGATGGCGCGGGCGACATCGGATTGGAACCGGGCAAGGTCAAGGGTGGCGCTTAGCAGGCGGTCTTCGGCAAGAAGCGCGTATTGGTGAAGAAGCTGGAACCTTTGTGTTTCAGGGGCCGCGCGGGGCGACAGGGTCAGCACCCGTGTGGCGGGATCATAGTGGCGAACCCCGTCGCCGGCGCTGTGGCGAATGGTGATGCCCATCGCCTCCAAGGCGTGTGCGGCATGCACGGCAAGATCGCCCTTGGCCTGCGACGCAAAGCGTTCGGCGGCATGATCGACGGCGTCGATGTAGTTGTCGCAATAATGGAAGAAATCGCGCACCTCTTCCCACGGGCTGGAGGTGGTGGAGCCATCGCGGCCAAGCGCCTCGTCCAGAGAGGCAAGGCGTTCGTGGGTTTGACGATAGGCGCGATGCAGGTCGAGGAATGCGCGGGCAAGGGCGGGCGCATTGGCCGCGACAAGCCGCAGATCGGGCAATGGCGGGCCGACGTCCGTGAATACAGGATCTGCCAGCGCCTCACGCATGTCCGAGACGAGGCGTTCCGTGTCGCCGGACCCAAGGGCCGCGACATCAACGCCGCATTCCTGTGCCAGACCAAGGATAACGGCGCCGGAAACGGGGCGGTTGTTGTTCTCCATCTGGTTCAGATACGGAAGCGAGATGCCAAGCTTGGCCGCGAAATCCTTTTGCGTCAGGCCGAGCCGCGTTCGGATCTCGCGCAGTTTGGCGCCGATGTAGAGCTTTTGGGTTGGCATGGGGGCCTCTGGCTTTGCAATGCGCATTGTGACGGTTTGCAAACCAGTGGCAAGGGGGGCTTGTCAGCCGCCCATGACGTGCTTTTCGCGCCGGATCGTATAGAGGATGGCTGCGACCCCCAATGCGGACGTCGCCAGCATGATCCAGATCAGTGGAAACGCCCCCTCGCCGCGCGTGAGCATCGTGCCCGCCACCGCCGACAGCGCCGCGCCGCCGCCCAGCATGATCGCCCCGCCAAGCCCCGAGGCCGTGCCTGCAAGATGCGGGCGCACCGACAACATGCCAGACGTCGCGTTGGGCAACACCATTCCGTTGCCGAACCCAACGAAGGTCATGAAGCCGAAGAACACCAAGGCCGTCTTCAACCCCAGCGTGAAGAGCAGCAGCGACAGCAGCAGCCCGGTCATGGATGCGATGGCGCCCGCGAGGATCATCATGTTGATGCCGAACCGGACCGAATAGCGACCTGAAATGAAGTTGCCGAAGAAATAACCAAGCGCCGGCGCGCCGAAGAAGAACCCGACGACTGAGGGGGGCAGGCCGAACACCTCGGAGCCAACATAGGGCGCGCCACCGAGATAGGCGAAGAACGCACCCGATGCGAATGCGGCCGACAGGCAGTAGCCCCAGAACCGGCGCGAGGCGAGAAGTTCGGGGTATTGGGCAACCTGCTGGCGGAAATTGCTGGTATTTTTCGGGGCTGTTTCGCCCAGATCGCGCACGGTCAGGGCCATCGCCGCAAGGCCAAGGATCACCATGAGGACGAAGTTCGCCTGCCAGCCCAGATATTGATCAAGCAGGCCGCCGAACGCCGGACCGATCATTGGCACAACCGCCATACCCATCGTGACATACCCGATCATCGAGGCTGCTTCGGTCGGGCCGACCATGTCGCGCACAATTGCGCGGCCCAGCACAAGACCCGCGACGATAACCGCCTGCATCATGCGGAAGAACAAGAACACCTCGATCGATGGAGCCATAAGGCAGCCAAGTGTCGCGATCAGGAAAAGCGTCATGCACCATAGCAGAACCGGCCGCCGACCAAAGCGGTCCGAGATAGGCCCGATCAGCAATTGCAGCGCTGCGTTTACCGCCAGATACAACGAGACCGACAGCTGCATGACCCGGTATTCGGTGTCGAAATACACGGCCATCTGCGGCAGCGACGGCAGAAAGATGTTCAGCGTCAGGGCGCCAAGGCCGGTCATCACGATCAACGTGAAGATATGTGGGGGCGTGGTTCGGTCCAGGAACCGGACGATCGGTCGGGATGTCATGCAATACTGCTATGACCCGCGCGCGGGCACGTCCAGCGCAATCTGCACCGAACCGTCCAGTTTGCGAGTTTGCAAGTTTGCGAAGCGAGCGATACAGATTTTTGCAAATATTCCAAATCGGACTCGCCCCCGCGCGGCGGCCCCGTTACCTTGGCTGCAAAAGCGCCGCGGGGACGCGATGTGGAGGGACAGATGAAAGACATTCTGGAACAGCTGGAACAACGTCGCGCCGACGCCAGGTTGGGCGGCGGGCAAAACCGGATCGATGCACAGCACGCCAAGGGCAAGCTGACGGCGCGCGAACGGATCGAGCTGTTGCTGGATGAGGACAGTTTCGAAGAATACGACATGTTCGTCACGCACCGTTCCACTGATTTCGGGATGGCGGCGTCCAAACCGCGCGGCGATGGGGTCGTGACCGGCTGGGGCACGGTGAACGGCCGTGTGGTATACGTGTTCGCACAGGATTTCACCGTTCTGGGTGGGTCGGTGTCGGAAACCCATGGCGCGAAGATCTGCAAGATCATGGATATGGCGATGCAGAACGGCGCGCCGGTGATCGGTATCAACGATTCCGGCGGCGCGCGCATTCAGGAAGGGGTGGCGTCGCTGGCGGCTTATGGCGAGGTGTTCCAGCGCAACATCGAAGCCTCGGGCGTGGTGCCGCAGATCAGCCTGATCATGGGGCCGTGTGCGGGGGGCGCTGTCTATTCCCCGGCGATGACCGACTTCATCTTCATGGTGAAGGATTCGAGCTACATGTTCGTGACCGGCCCGGATGTCGTGAAGACCGTGACGAACGAACATGTGACCGCCGAGCAGTTGGGGGGGGCCTCGACCCACACCCGGAAATCATCCGTCGCCGATGGCGCCTTCGAGGATGACGTGGAGGCGATGTCGGAAGTGCGCCGGCTGATTGATTTCCTGCCGCTGTCGAATCGCGAAAAGCCCCCTGTGCGACCGTTCTATGATGATCCGAGCCGGGTGGAGGAAAGCCTTGATACGCTGATCCCCGATAACCCGAACATGCCCTATGACATGAAAGAGCTGATCCACAAGCTGGCGGATGAAGGCGATTTCTATGAGCTTCAAGCCGATTTCGCGGGCAACATCCTGACGGGGTTCATCCGGCTTGAGGGGCAGACCGTGGGCGTGGTGGCGAACCAGCCGATGGTGTTGGCGGGGGTTCTGGATATTGACAGCGCGCGCAAGGCTGCGCGGTTCGTCCGGTTCTGCGACTGCTTTGAAATTCCGATCCTGACGCTGGTTGATGTTCCCGGTTTTCTGCCCGGCACGACGCAGGAATATAACGGCGTGATCAAACATGGCGCCAAATTGCTGTTCGCTTATGGCGAGGCGACGGTGCCCAAGGTCACGGTGATTACCCGCAAGGCGTATGGTGGGGCCTATGTGGTGATGTCGTCAAAACACCTGCGCGGCGACGTGAACTATGCCTGGCCCACCGCCGAGATCGCGGTGATGGGCGCAAAGGGGGCGACCGAGATTCTGTATCGGTCCGAACTGGGCGACCCCGACAAGATCGCCGGGCGCGTGAAGGAATACGAGGATCAGTTCGCCAATCCCTTTGTCGCGGCGGAACGCGGGTTCATCGACGAGGTGATCCAGCCACGCAGTACTCGGAAACGGGTCTGCCGGGCCTTTGCAGCGCTCAGAACGAAACGGCGGCAGATGCCGTGGAAGAAACACGATAATATTCCGTTGTGATAACCAGAGCGCCGCGCGGGATTGACCCCGAGCGCGTTTGAAAGGCGGCGTTGCCGCGCCACTCAGGAGGATGACATGAGCCAGTCTTTCGTGATTACTCACGCGGATAACGCGCCCTTCCGGGGCGAGGGACTGCGTGCGTTCTTTGAATACAGGCAGACCGGGATTGCCGAGGCGACGGGCGGTGAGTTCGGGGCCCATGTGATCCGCGCGGTGCCCGGAGAGGAAAGCCCCGGTAGCTGGCATTCCCATGATCTGAACTTTCAGATGGTCTATGTGACCAAGGGCTGGGTAGTGTTCGAATACGCGGGCGAGGGCGAGCACATGCTGCGAGCGGGGTCTTGCGTGCTGCAGCCGCCGGGGATCGTGCATCGCGAGGTGCGGCATTCCGACGACATGGAACTGCTCGAAATCACTTCGCCGGCTGAATTCGCCACCCATCCGCAAGATGCACCCGCATGAGTGATGGCTGGCACATCTTGCGAGACGGGCCTTGCGTGACTGTCGCACGGCAATTGCCCGCGCAGTTCGACATCGTCGCAAGCGCGGCCTTTCCGCGTGTCGGGCGGCTGCGGCTGGCCATGCAGGTACGGCAGGATCTGTGGCGTATGCTGCAGCGGGTCAGGGGGTTTTCACCCGTTGTCACGGTCGAGGCGCGTGACGATGGGCTGTGGCTGCGCGCTGGAGGCCGGGTTTCCGGCACGGCGCCTGCCGGGCGCCTGAATGACAGGATCGCGGCGATGCTGGGAGACCCGGCCCATCGCGCGCGCTGGATCAGACAATCTGGAGGTTTGGGTGGCTGAATTTCATATGATCACCGGAGGCGCGCGGCCCGTCGCACCCTTTTCGCATGCGGTTGAAGCCGACGGCTGGCTGATGCTGACCGGGCAGATGCCCACGGATCCGGCGGCCCCGGATGCGCCGTTGCCCGATGGGATCGTGGCGCAGACCAAGGCTGTCATGCGCAATCTGGAGATTGTGCTGAACGGCGTCGGGTTGGACCTTTCGCACGTGATGCAGTGCCGGTGCTACCTGACCGCGTTCGAGCGGGATTATGCGGCCTTCAACGATACCTATCAGACGTATTTCCCGGCAGACCGCCGACCGGCCCGCACAACCGTGGGAGTGACGGCGTTGGCGGTGGGCGCATTGGTGGAAATCGACATGTTGGCACGGCGGCCGTGATCCGATGGGCGGCCCTTGGCGCGATCGTGTTGGCGTTCGTGATGGCGGCCATCTGGATTGTCTGGCCGCGCCAGCCCGTCGGCGATGTCGTGATTGCGCCGTCCGGTCAGGCCGTGACGATCCACGAGGTTCTGTTCGAGGAAGATTCGGGCAGCGGGATGTGGATCGTGGTGCGGGTTGCCGCCCCGAACATGGAGGACCTGACCGGGGACCAACGTCATGCCGATCTGGTCTGGGCGTGCGAGACATGGGGCATTCCCGCTGGCGAGATCCTGTCGCGTCCGCCCGAACGTATCATCGTCCAGATGATGGCCCAAACCTTCCCACGTGGCGAACCCGCGCAAGGGATTACACAAAATATCGAGGCTTACAGTCTTTCGGACGCCTCCTGCATTTGGGAACTTTTTTGATGCAACCCCAAGATCTTGCGATCTGTCATTCATGTGGACATGTTGGTGATGCAGGCGGGCCACAGCCGGTGTCGGCCTGTGGAAAACCCTGTGGAAATGGCCCGGTTCACGGTATCTTGCAAGGTGGCCACATCCGTGAGGCCACCACTCTGGCCTTGGTCGGGATTGCCCCGGTCATGGCTCAACAATATTGGAGAGCAGGATGTCGAAAGCCATCAAAGCCCTTCTTGCAGCATGTTTGTTGGCAGGTGTCGCTGGTTGCGCCGCCCCCGCACCCGAGCAGGAAGAGATCATCTTTATCGAGCCGGCGCCGATCGTTCAGGAACCGGTTTACAACAAGTACAACTAACAAAGACCTGACCGGACGGGTGGCGACATTCGTCCGGCACGTCCCCACCGGGATTCAGGGGGGGGCTTCCATATGATCAAGCATCGCGGATTTCCGGGGCGGCTGCCGTCGTCCGATTTCCAGTTCACAATTCGCCGCGACAACAGGGAAGGCGCGACGAAACTGATCCGCCGCGAACGCCACGCAGACCGCAGGCCCGCCGACCGGCGCGCTGACGCGGGCTTCATGGAGGCGCTGTGGCTGTATTTCGGTGAAGAACCGTTCGAGCGCGGCAATCTGGACGCGGGGCGTCTGAGTTGGTTGTTCGGCCGCGAGGTGGTGCCCGCCGAAGACCCCTTCGACCCCGAGAGCTATGAAGCGCTGTTGCGCATAGACGTGGGGCGTGCGCAGGCCTCATTCCCCGAAGCCTTCGATGGAAGCGGTATCTGGCAGGGAAAATCGGCATGATCTTGCTTGCCGTTAACCGTGGTGGGCGCTTTGGCGCCCATCTTTCGCGGCCCGTTCGGTTCCCCCTTTTGCCTGTCGAAAATCATGCGATGGTCGGGGTGTCGGCCCTTGTCCCCAGTAGCTTTGGGGCCGACATCGACAAGACGTGTTACCCTTCCCCTTCGATGCGGTCGGCCAGCTTGCTGTGCCGACCGCTTTTTCCCACCGGATATCCAGCGGTGGTGGGGGAATGCGACACTGCCCGGGCTATGCGCCAGCGTGGAAAGGGTGTAGAATCAGGGCCACGAGGCAATTCGACAGGAGAAGACGCAACATGCGCGCCAACACAAAGATTTCAGCACTTATTCTCACCGCGACGCTTGCCCTTTCGGGCTGTGTCACGTCCGACCTTGAACGGGGTGCCATCGGCGCCGGCGTCGGAGGGCTTACTGCCGCCGCGTTCAACGGCAACGTGGCGACCGGCGTGCTTATCGGCGCCGCCGGCGGCGCGCTGTGCGACGACGTCAACCTTTGCTGAGGTCACACCGACCCGCCTAGGCACCACAGAGACGACAATCAGGACCATCGGGGTGAACAACCCCGGTGGTCCTTTGTGTTTGAAGACAGGCCGGAACGGCCAGGACGAGGGGACCGCCTGAGATGTTCAAGAAACTGCTCATCGCCAACCGGGGCGAAATTGCCTGCCGCGTGATCAAGACGGCGCGCCAGATGGGGATCACCACCGTGGCCATCTATTCCGATGCGGATAGGAATGCCCTGCATGTGAAAATGGCCGATGAGGCCATCCATATCGGCCCGTCGCCGGCATCCGAGTCCTATATCGTTATCGATAAGGTCATGGCCGCGATCAAGGCAAGCGGCGCCGAGGCGGTGCATCCGGGGTATGGGTTCTTGTCGGAAAACCGCAAGTTCGCCGAAGCGTTGGAGGCTGCGGGCGTTGCTTTCGTCGGGCCACCCGCCACTGCGATCGAGGCGATGGGCGACAAGATCACGTCGAAGAAGCTGGCACAGGAGGCGGGGGTCAACACCGTGCCGGGGCATATGGGGTTGATCGAAGACGCAGCCGAAGCGATCACGATTTCGGGGATGATCGGCTACCCCGTGATGCTGAAGGCTTCGGCGGGCGGCGGTGGCAAGGGCATGCGTATCGCGTGGTCCGAAAGCGAAGTTGCCGAAGGGTTCCAGGCGTCAAAGAACGAGGCTGCCAGCAGCTTTGGCGATGACCGCATGTTCATCGAGAAGTTCGTGACCCAACCCCGGCACATCGAAATTCAGGTGCTGGCCGATCAACACGGCAACTGCGTCTATCTGGGTGAGCGGGAATGTTCGATCCAGCGGCGCAACCAAAAGGTGATCGAAGAAGCGCCAAGCCCGTTTCTGGATGCCGCTACCCGAAAGGCGATGGGCGAACAGGCATGCGCGCTGGCGCAGGCGGTCGGCTATACCAGTGCGGGCACGGTTGAATTCATCGTCGACGGCGACCGCAACTTCTATTTCCTTGAGATGAACACCCGGTTGCAGGTCGAACATCCGGTGACCGAACTGATCACGGGCATCGATCTGGTCGAACAGATGATCCGCGTGGCCTACGGAGAGGCGCTGCCGTTCACGCAAGGTGACATCAAGCTGAATGGCTGGGCGATGGAAAGCCGGCTTTATGCCGAAGATCCGTATCGCAATTTCCTGCCCTCCATCGGGCGGCTGGTTCAGTATCGTCCGCCGACCGAAATGGCCACGGAAACTGCGGTGGTGCGCAATGACACCGGCGTGTTCGAAGGCGGCGAAATCTCCAGGTTCTACGACCCTATGATTGCCAAGCTGTGCACATGGGCACCGACCCGGTCCGAGGCGATCGAGGGGATGCGGAACGCGCTGGACGGGTTCGAGTTGGAGGGGATCGGGCACAACCTGCCATTTCTGGCCGCCGTGATGGACCACCCGCGCTTTGAGAGCGGCAACATCACCACCGCCTTCATCGCCGAGGAATACCCCGACGGGTTCGAGGGTGTCACACCGGGGCCGGATGTATTGCGGCGTCTGGCTGCGGTTGCCGCCCACATGAAGATGTTGAAAGAGGATCGCGCGGCTAAGATCAGTGGCGCGATGGCCAACCACACGCGCCGCGTCGCGACCGATTATGTCGTGCGCGTCGGCAAGACGGATTTCCCGGTCCATATCGACGAGACGGATTTCGGGACCGAGATCATCTTTAGCGATGGCACGCTATACAAGGTGAATTCCGACTGGCGGCTGGGCGATACCCTGTTCAAGGGGCAAGTCGGTGATGTGCCGATGATCGTCAAGACGGCGTTCATTCCCGGCGGCGCGCGGTTGCGGTACCGCGGCGCGGACCTGAAGGCGGTCGTGCGCACCCCCCGGCAGGCGGAACTGGCGGCGCTGATGCCCGAGAAACTTCCGCCCGATACATCGAACCTGCTGCTGTGTCCGATGCCGGGGCTGATCGTGAAGGTCGATGTGGCCGTCGGTGACGAGGTGCAGGACGGTCAGGCGCTCTGCACGATCGAAGCGATGAAGATGGAGAATATCCTGCGGGCCGGACGCAGGGGCGTGATCGCCAAGATCAACGCCAATGCGGGCGACAGTCTGGCCGTCGATGACGTGATCATGGAGTTCGAGTGACAAAGCAGGCGCCGCATATCGCCGCGCACGGGGCGGGTGATGGCGGCGGCTATTCGTCGCCGCTGCCGCCGCGCAGTTCTTCTTGCCGCAGTTGGAAATTGTCGATGGCACGGGTCAGTTCGCGGACATCGCGAACCGATGGACGGCGCAGACCGACAGAGCCGTCCTTGGCGATGATCACAACGGTGAACCCGCGCGGGCGCAGTTGCTGCCTTATGGCCGAGCGCGCGGATGGATCGGTGTCATACAAAATGACCACGTCGCGTTCCAGAAGCGGGCCGGGACGCTCGGCCAGCAATTCCATCTGTTCGACAAAGCGCGGGTCGGCGGGTGTATCCGCGAACACGATGATCGGGCGCGCCACCCACAGAAATTCGTCCAGCGTCAGCCCGGTCGCATCGCGTGGCGCCAGCGGATCAACCGCTGCGGCATCGGTTTGGGTAACATCGCCTTGGGCCAACGCCACCTCTTGTGCGGCGGCGGGCAGCGCAAGGGCTGCAATGATCGCTATGGTCAGGAATGTTCGCATCGGTCCTCCGTTCCAGATTGATATAGGCAGTGCCGGACGGAAAGCGAAGTGTTTCGCGCCACTTGGCCACGCCAAGGCGTTCACGCGATGTTCAACCTTGTCCACGAAAGATTGGCGAAGCGATCGCGACAATCATCGGAGGGCTGGTGCCATGGACGTCATCTTGCACGTGGGTGCCCACCGCACCGCAACCACAACCCTGCAACGTATGATGGGGGCCAGCAACCACGCAACGGCCGCCGCCGGCGTGGCCTATTGGGGGCCCAAACGCACCCGTGGGGGGTTGTTCAACGGGTTGGGCGACCTGACGGTGCCACGGCAACGGCAGCGCGCGTTGGCCCGGATCCGGTTTCATGCGGCGCAATTGGCAAAGGACGGGCATCGCGCGCTGCTGATCAGTGACGAAAACATGCTGGGCACCTTGCGACGCAACACCACCGATCTGCGGCTGTATCCCGGGGCCGCCGACCTGCTGACGCCGTTGGGCGGGGCATTGGCCGACCATCGGCTGACCGTGGCCATGGGCATTCGCAGCTATGACAGCTATTGGGCCTCTGTCTTGGCATTTCGTCTGGGGCGGGGCGGGCCGCTGCCGACACCGGGTATGGTGGATCGCCTGATTGCGCAGCCACATCGCTGGCGCCACATCACCGCCAGCGTGGCGGCTGCCGTGCCACAGGCGCGCGTCGTTGTCTGGACCCACGAAAGAATGGGCGCGCGGCCTGATCGGCTCGTGCGCGAACTGACCGGGGCGGACATGACCTTGAGTGGTGCCGATGCGTGGACCAACACCATGCCCAGCATTGGCAGGTTGCGCGAGACGGTGGAAGATTTCGGTGGCGACCCGGCCCTGATCCGCGAAGTTTCCGGACGCTTTATGCCATTTGACCACGATCAGCGCGCCACGCTGCGCGCACAGTATTCCGAGGATCTGACCTGGCTGCGCGCCGGGGCGGGTGGCCTCGCGACATTGATCGACGACCCCGCCACAGAGCTGGGCGCGACAGGACAAGGAAGAGGATTTGACCATGACGCAGAGCACAGAGGCCTGGCGTAATCTTGCCGCAAAGGAACTTCGCGGGCGCGACCCCGACAGCCTAAGCTGGGAGACGCTGGAGGGGATCCGCGTCAAGCCGCTCTATACCGCCGAGGACGTGGCGCAGCTGCCGCATATGGGTGGTATTCCGGGTGCGGCTCCGTTCACGCGTGGGGTCAAGGCCACGATGTATGCGGGCCGCCCTTGGACCATCCGCCAATACGCCGGGTTTTCCACCGCAGAGGAAAGCAACGCATTCTACCGCAAGGCGCTGAATGCGGGGCAGCAAGGTGTCTCGGTCGCCTTCGATCTGGCCACGCACCGCGGCTATGACAGCGACCACCCCCGTGTGGAGGGCGATGTCGGCAAGGCCGGTGTCGCCATCGATAGCGTGGAAGACATGAAGATCCTGTTCGACGGGATCCCCTTGGACAAGGTGTCGGTCTCGATGACGATGAACGGGGCGGTCATCCCGATTTTGGCCAGTTTCATCGTGACCGGCGAGGAACAGGGCCATTCGCGCGCGGTTCTGTCAGGCACCATTCAGAACGATATTCTGAAGGAGTTCATGGTCCGCAACACTTATGTGTATCCGCCCGAGCCATCCATGCGGATCGTGGCCGACATTATCGAATATACCGCAACCGAGATGCCCAAGTTCAATTCGATCTCGATCAGCGGCTATCACATGCAAGAGGCCGGCGCGAACTTGGTGCAGGAACTGGCCTATACGCTTGCGGACGGGCGCGAATATGTGCGCACGGCGATCGAACGCGGCATGGATGTCGATGCTTTCGCCCCGCGCCTGTCGTTCTTTTTCGCCATCGGGATGAATTTCTTCATGGAGGCCGCCAAGCTGCGCGCCGCGCGGTTGTTGTGGTCGCGGATCATGGATGAATTCCAGCCGAAGGACCCGAAATCCTCGATGCTGCGCACGCATTGCCAGACGTCGGGCGTGAGTTTGCAGGAACAAGATCCCTACAACAACGTCGTTCGCACCGCCTATGAAGCGATGAGCGCGGTTTTGGGCGGCACCCAAAGCCTGCATACCAATGCCCTCGACGAGGCGATTGCACTGCCCACCGAATTCAGTGCCCGCATCGCACGCAATACCCAGTTGATCTTGCAAGAGGAAACCGGCGTCACCAAGGTCGTCGATCCGCTGGCGGGATCATACTATGTTGAGGCGCTGACGGCAGAGTTGGCCGAACAGGCGTGGGCCCTGATTGAGGAAGTCGAGGAAATGGGCGGCATGACCAAGGCCGTGGCCAGCGGCATGCCCAAGCTGCGGATCGAGGAAAGCGCCGCCAAGCGGCAGGCGCTGATCGACCGGGGAACCGATGTGATCGTGGGGGTCAACAAGTATCGCAAGGATCATGAAGACCCGATCGATATTCTGCAAATTGACAATGACCGGGTGCGCGACGGCCAGATTGCGCGGCTGGAAAAAATGCGTGGCACGCGTGACGAGAAGGCGTGTCAGGCCGCGCTGGCGGAGATGAGCCGGCGCGCGGCGGAGGGCGGCAACCTGTTGGACGCGGCCGTGGATGCCGCGCGCGCGCGGGCATCTGTGGGGGAAATAAGCATGGCGATGGAAAAGGTGTTCGGACGCCACAGGGCCGAGGTCAAGACATTGGCGGGCGTCTATGGCGCCGCCTATGAGGGTGACGCGGGCTTTGCCGCCATACAGGCGGATGTGGAGGCATTCGCCGAGGAAGAGGGGCGTCGCCCCCGGATGCTGGTCGTGAAGATGGGTCAAGACGGGCATGACCGGGGCGCCAAGGTCATTGCCACCGCCTTTGCCGATATCGGGTTCGACGTCGATGTGGGGCCCTTGTTCCAGACGCCCGAAGAGGCCGCGCAGGACGCCATCGACAACGATGTTCATGTTGTCGGCATCAGCTCGCAGGCGGCGGGGCACCGGACACTTGCGCCCAAGCTGATCAAGGCGCTTGAGGCGGCCGGTGCGGGCGAAATTCTGGTCATCTGCGGTGGTGTGATCCCGCAGCAGGACTATGATTTCCTGAAAGAGGCGGGGGTGAAGGCGATCTTTGGGCCGGGCACCAACATTCCCGATGCGGCCAAGGACATCTTGCGCCTGATCCGTGCCGCGCGGGAGTAGCCGCCCCGCGCATCCGATGCGCCAATCCGGCTTTCGCCATCCGCTGCGAGCCCCACGGACACGCCCTTTACCCTTGCCCTTCAAGGGGCGCTGACGCATCTAGAAGGGATTAGAGGAGGGATCGCCATGGCCCTGCCGGTTCGGCAACAGTTCATCTATTGGGGCATCGCCACGGCGGTGTTCCTTTTGCTGCTTTGGGTGCTGGGCGATGTGATCCTGCCCTTTATCGTCGGCTTGGCGATCGCCTATTTTCTGGACCCCGTGGCCGACCGGCTGGAACGGCTGGGTCTGGGGCGGCTGTGGGCCACGGTGATCATCTCGATCTTTGCGCTGACCATCGTGATCATTGCCGTATTGATCGTGGTCCCGGTGCTGGTTCAGCAAACCGGCGATCTGATAAACCGCGCGCCCGCGTTGTTCGAGCAGTTGCGGGCCTTTCTGGCCGAACAGTTTCCATCGTTCATGGATGAGACCTCTCCGTTGCGGCAATCCCTGGCCTCGATCGGGACGACGATTCAAAGCCGCGGCGGTGAGGTTCTGACTCAGTTGGTGTCCTCGGCCATGGGGGTAGTGAGTTTTCTGGTCTTCATCGTCGTGGTGCCGGTGGTGGCCTTCTACATGTTGATGGACTGGGACCGGATGGTTGCCCGCATCGACGCCCTGTTGCCACGCGATCATCGCCCCACGATTCGCCGTCTTGCGAGCGAGATTGACCAGACACTGGCCAGTTTTGTGCGCGGGCAGGGCACTGTTTGCCTGATCCTTGGCACGTTTTATGCCGGTGCGCTGATGCTGGTGGGGCTTGAGTTCGGGTTGGTTGTCGGGGCTCTGGCGGGCCTGCTGACGTTCATCCCCTATCTGGGCGCGCTGATCGGCGGGGCGCTGGCCATCGGGCTGGCGCTGTTCCAGTTCTGGGGTGAATGGTGGTGGATCGTGGCTGTGGCAGCGATTTTCCAGTTCGGCCAACTGGTTGAAGGCAACGTCCTGACGCCGAACCTTGTGGGCAGTTCGATCGGCCTGCATCCTGTGTGGCTGATCTTTGCCCTGTCCGCCTTTGGTTCGGTCTTTGGTTTCGTCGGGCTGCTAGTGGCCGTGCCCGTCGCGGCCATGATCGGCGTATTGGTCCGTTTCGGGATCGAGCGGTATCGCGTCAGCCTGCTTTATCGTGGCCTTGAAGGCGTGACGGATCTGCGCGACAGCAATGACGATACCCCCTGATGGCCCGGCAACTGGTTTTCGACTTGCCGCTTCGTGCAGCGATGGGGCGCGAGGAATTCATGGTGACAGCGACCAATGCCGATGCTGTCGCCGGGATTGACGCATGGCGTGAATGGCCGTTTTCCAAGATGATCCTGATTGGCCCCGAGGGCGCGGGCAAGACACATCTGGCCCATGTATGGGCGGCACAATCGGGGGCGCGCGTCATCCCGGCCGCCGGCATTCCGACCACGCATATCGACGCGCCCGCCGTTGTGGTGGAGGATGCAGATCGCATTGCCGGTGACAGGGACGCGGAAACGGCGCTGTTTCATCTCCACAATTCCTTGGTCCAGCGAGGTGCGCCCTTGTTGCTGACGGCACGCGATGCGCCGCAGCGCTGGGGCCTTTGCTTGCCTGATCTTGAAAGTCGCATGGGGCAGGCCGGGCTTTTGCGCCTGCCACCGCCTGATGATACGTTGCTTATGGCGCTGATGGTCAAGCTGGCGACTGATCGCAGAATGCCGCTGACACCGGCCATCTTGCAGTTCGCGGCACCCCGTCTGGAAAGGTCCGCAGTGGGTGTGCAGCGGTTTATCGCGGCGCTGGATGCGGCGGCGCTTGCGGAAAAGACCCCGCCGAAATTGCGCCATGCCAAGGCGTTACTTGCATCCACCCCCGAATGACTGTCACGTTGCTGTCACACTTCACACCTAACGCAAATGCCATGACAAACGCAGATTTCCTGACCGCCCCATTGCCCGCCCCCGTCGAACTTCCCACAGAAGAGACCACGGGCCCGAAACGATTTTTCAACCGTGAGTTGAGCTGGCTGGCGTTCAACTGGCGCGTGCTGGAGGAGGCCGCGAACCCCCGTGTGCCGCTCTTGGAGCGGGTGCGTTTCGTTTCGATCTCGGCGGGAAACCTTGATGAGTTCTACACGGTGCGCGTCGCCGGCCTGCGGGAACTGGCGATGGCGGGCAATACCATGCCGTCCGACGATGGGCGCAGCCCTGCCGAACAGCTGACGCTGATCAACGCCGATGCCCGCCGCCTGATGCAACGCCAGCAGGCCGAATGGACCAATCTGAAAAAGGAGTTGGAGGCCGAAGGCATTATGGTGGTGTCCCGGTCGGCGTTGAAGGCGGGGGATCGGAAATACCTTGAAAACGTGTTCCTGACACAGGTGTTTCCCGTGCTTTCGCCGCTGGCGATCGACCCGGCGCACCCGTTCCCCTTTATTCCGAACGAAGGTATCGCGCTGGCCCTGCAGATGAAGCGGCAGCGTGATGGCCGCGTCTTGCAGGCGCTGCTGCCGATCCCGGGGCAGATCGACCGGTTCGTGCGTCTGCCCGCGCCAGAGGGATGCGCCCGTTTCTTGCCACTTGAGGAGTTGTTGCTACTGCATATCGGGGCGCTGTTCCCCGGTTATGAACTGACCGGAAATTGTGCGTTTCGGGTGCTGCGCGACAGTGATCTTGAGGTTGAGGAAGAGGCCGAAGATCTGGTGCGCGAGTTCGAGACCGCGTTGAAACGCCGCCGCCGGGGCGAAGTGGTGCGTCTGCAGATATCGGCGGGTGCCCCCACCGACCTGAAGGATGAGATTGTCGAGCAACTGCACGTGCGCGGTGACGAAGTAGTGGAAGTGCGCGGGATGATCGGGCTTGTCTCGCTCAAGGAACTGGTGTTGGACAACCGCCCCGACCTGCTGTGGAAGTCCTTTACCCCGCGGGTCCCGGAACGGGTGCAGGATCATGACGGCGACATGTTCGCGGCGATCCGCCAGAAGGACATGTTGCTGCACCATCCGTATGAAACCTTTGACATGGTCATCCGGTTTCTGGCGCAGGCGGCACGTGATCCCAATGTGGTGGCG
>Ga0075467_10001850_pt1 | contig 17185 bp, 13 predicted proteins | sample DEB08_DNA_9_FD_75067 | JGI IMG/M metagenome (GOLD analysis project Ga0075467, IMG submission 75067) | Aqueous microbial communities from the Delaware River and Bay under freshwater to marine salinity gradient to study organic matter... | ecosystem: Environmental > Aquatic > Marine > Coastal ... | reverse complement strand
GCCGTCAAGCGCTTGCCCAAGGCCTCTGCCAGCTGCCGAGACATCTGCGTATAGTCATCCTGCCGGCGCATCACGTCACGCGCTGAGTCCTCTTCTGACGGCTCAGACGCCAACTCAGCAGACGGGCTGGTGTTGGCTGCAGCATTTGACACATTGCCCTCAACAAATACAGCAGCTGCGGCAATAGGCGCTGCCGTAGCAGATATCACCGCACTGACTGTCGTACCTTTACTGTCCACTAAGCTGATCGCATCCAACTTGGTGGGCGGCAGATGTTGGCGATTAGCGTGCATTTTCACAAACGCCTCTGCCACCTTTCGCCCAACGGTCATCTTGCCGGCCTCTGGCTGACTAACCTGAGCGCCTATTGTCTGCACATCTGCAGCGGCCAGTTTACCATTAGATAGTGGTGTTTCAGCCTTTATATGTAGGTTTTTCTTAACAATACCGATATCGGGTGAGCGACCGTTCGGCAGACCCTCGCGCGGTTGCCGCAGAGCAGTAGCCTGAAGATTTTGTATCTGACCTGACTGAACATTGACCGGCACTTTTGCAGCCTCGCCGTCAGCCACTACCGGACCCTGATGGGCAGCGGCTAAGCGCTGTCTATCGGCAAGAAATTTTTCGCTGGGAATGGCAGCTTGAAGGCCTGCCTGAGTATTGGCTGGCACTTTTGCAGCCTCGCCATCAGCCACTACCAGACCCTGATGGGCAGCGGCTAAGCGCTGTCTATCGGCAAAATAATTTTCGCTGGGAAAGGCAGCTTGAAGGCCTGCCTGAGTACTGGCTGGCACTTTTGCAGCCTCGCCGTCAGCCATTACCGGACCCTGATGGGCAGCGACTAAGCGCCGCCCATCGGTAAGAAATTTTTCGCTGGGGATGACAGCTTGAAAACCTGCCTTAGCTGGTTCTTGAGTGGCTGGCCCCGCCTCAATCGCGGCTGCGGTCAGGACGTTGACGTCACCTGCATGTGCCATTAGAGCCTTCCCACTTAAACTCTCGGGGCTAGGAAGAATTGTCGCTGAAGCCTGCGGCGCAACCAAACTTGGAGCCTGATAATCAAGCCCAGGCTCTTGAGATAGAGCGTTATCGCCAGTCAGTTGCTGTGGCAAGTCTAACGCCGCTGGTCGAGAGAGCGCACCAGTATCGTCATTGGCCGGCGTGAGTAACCCAAGGGCTTGGGGATCCATGCCCTGAGAGCGAGCGAAGGCAATCAGACCTTCATCGCTCGGCTCGGCACCGCCGACAATTAATTCCGTTCCGCCCTTGAGCGTTCGGCTAAAAAATAATGACTCGGCACTCGCAATGCTGGCGTCAGTGGCGGCAATATCTGGTGAATCAGCCGAAAGCGGCAAGTCTTTGCCGCTCTTGGCCGCTTTGAGGTTTGCCGCGGCATCGCCAAAGACCTGTGCAAATTGCCCGAGGTTTTCCCTTGAGGCTTCATTCGACTGGTCTACAGAGCCCGCCTTGTCTGATTTTGGAGTACGCCCAAGATCCAGCATCAAGTTTTTTGAATCTAACATTTTGACTGTTTATCCTGTTCTAGGTTTTCGTTAATCAGGATATTTGCAAAACATATGCCAATTTTCTGACAGGCGAGCATCAGTTTATTGACTAAACAGGATAGCGGCCGTTTCAGCGCAGTCGGCTGTTGATTGGATTGTGTTAACTGGTCTGTAGTAGAGGCCGCTATATCGGAACGCCGCTACTGGGATACTCGCGCCCGAAAATTGTGCTGTTGTATGGCCTGAGCATCGCGAGTGCGGGCCTCCAAGAAGACTGCCTCTTGCGCATGCTTGTCACGCGCGCGGGTGGCGAGATGGTCGACTTTCATGCGCTCGCGCTCAGCATCAATCAAACCATTGCGAGCTCCCTGACATTCTATTTCGAGGCGCTGCATTTCATATTTAGAGCGATTTTTAATCTCTTGAAGTTGAACAATAAAATGGCGATAGTTATTCACTTCAGTAGAGTTGTGGTCGCGCTGTTGAACGGCATGAAGCTGCTGGTTGTAGTCGCCCAATAGCGCATCAACTTTTTCACGCTGCATTAAGGCATTTTCTCGCTGACGATTGACGTCGGCTAACCTCAACTGCGCTTCTCGCACAGCGCGCTCTGCTTTTGCAACGAGTGCTGACCAAACTGTTTTCATTGTGCTGCCCTTGCGGTTAATTGCATAACGATTGCCTGGCTTTGCAGCAGAGGCACACTTTCATCACTGCCCTGGCGCAAAATTGCTTCCATTCCTGGGCGCAGACGGATGGCCTCATCGAGGTCAGGGTTGGTCCCTGCTTCATAGGCTCCGACCTGAATCAAATCTTCATTTTGCTGGTAGAGCGTCCACAGACGGCGAAAACGGTTAGCCGCTTTAAGGACATTGGAATCAACCAGATTAGGCATTACCCGAGAAATCGAGCCGGACAAATCGATCGCTGGGTAGTGCGCAGCGTCGGCCAGTGCTCGCGACAGTAGCACCTGACCGTCGAGAGAAGCTCTGGCAATATCGACAATTGGATCAGAGCGGTCGTCCCCTTCTGCAAGCACCGTATACACCGCAGTAATCGATCCAAAACCATTGCGGCCAACGCCAGTGCGTTCGATAAGTCTTGGCAACATGGCGAATACAGAGGGCGGATAGCCTTTTGCGGTAGGCGGCTCACCAATGGCTAAACCAATTTCTCGCTGCGCGTGAGCGACCCGCGTCAGGCTGTCGCAGAGCATCAAGACATTCTTGCCGCGATCTCTAAAGTACTCGGCGACTAAATGGGTCAAATAGGTCGCCTTGAGGCGCAAAACCGGTGAGATATTCGCCGGCGCGGCGATGACCACAGACTTGGCAAGGCCTTGTTCACCAAGGGTGTGCTGAATAAATTCCTGCACTTCGCGACCCCGTTCACCAATCAGACCGATAACCACCACATCGGCTTCGGTGTTGCGGGTAAGCATGCCGAGTAACACACTCTTACCGACACCAGAACCCGCCACCAAGCCGATACGCTGGCCCTGACCAATGGTCAGGCAGGTGTTGATTGCTTTGATACCGGTGTCGAGAATTTTGGTGATTGATCCCCTTTCCATTGGGTTGATGGCCAATCCTTCGAGACCGAGCTGCTCACTGTAGGCAATCGCTCCACCACCATCCAGCGGCTCACCCAAACCGTCGATTACGCGGCCGAGCATGGCCTCTCCAAGCGACGCTTTAGCGTGCCTCGAGATGACCCAAACACGCGCTCCGGGGCCGATACCGACGGGCTCCGAAAATGGCATCAGGTAGAGAGTGTCGTCATTAAAGCCGACCACTTCTGCATCGACAAAGGTGTCCATATCAATATTTTCGACACGACAGTGCGCGCCGAGGGGCGCAATGATGCCTTTCGCCTCGAGCGTTAAACCCACTACGCGAACAAGCTTTCCGCTCAACATCGGCTCAGGCATGCTGAGCTGGGCTATTTGACTGTCGACGCTGGCGGCAAAATCAAGCATCTGGCAGCGGCTCTTCAGTTGGCTCAAGAGAATCCGCTGCGCTGGGCTGCGGCTGCGGCTGCGAACGACCAAGGTCGTCTGGCTCTCCATCTAGCTCAGTGCCGGCTATCTCTTCTGCACTGCCTTCAATAACTGATTCATCAACATTGTTGACGAATCTAGAGGCTGCGCCTTTGGCTCTCTGGTTGCGATTAGACGTTGCAGAAGTACTACTTGAGGCGCTATTTGAGCCACTACTGTAAGTCTTGCCGGACAGGCCAAGCAGGTCAACAGCCATCGAAGCGAGTCGATTTTCCATCAAATCTTCAATGGCGCTGTCATCCATGCTTATTTTAACACTGCCCTGCTGCAGGCTGGCGTCGATGCGCAGCTCTACTTGATCCAAATCGCTGCTCAGGTGCGCCGTAAAGCGCTGGTGATCGTCGGGACTGAGGCTGACAACAATCGGCCCTTCACCCTGCTGTTCAATATCTTTTATGGCTTCGTCAACAAGCCGTTCGATGGCTGCTGTGGAAAGCGTGAGTTCGCCACGAACCAACTGCTCGGCCAAGTGCAAAGCGAGCTTTTTCAGCGGTTGGTAAAAATCATTTTTGTCGCTCTGGGCGCTGCGCAGGGAGTCGGTCAGGGCAATAAAATCCTCTCGAGCACTACTCCACTTCTCCTCAGCTTCGGCCATGGCCTGCTGATAACCCTGATCAAAACTGTCGGCTCGCGCTTGCTCAAGCACCGCCTGATCAATCTTGGCCGACTCAAGATCTGCCTCGGCGTCTTGCTCTGCGGTAGCGTCTGTGCTGTCCGCTGTCTCGTCTTCCGCAATGACGTCACCCTCCAACTCCTCCGCACTCTCTTCTACAAGAGGGGTTGATTCGTCGGGCTCATCAGACGGCTGATTGACCAGCGCCGCCGTCGCAGAGGGATCATTGACTACGGTCGGAGTCCACAGCTCAAAACTATTTTGAGTTTCAGGTAGATCCTTTTTGTACCAGTCTATGGCAGCGAAGGCTTTGGCTTTTTGACCGGCTTGAATCAGATCATTGAGACGCCAGCTCACTTGCGAGCCCGTATTAGACTCTTCGTTAGACTCCACATTAGACTCTCTATTAGACTCTCTATTAGACAAAGTCATCGCCTCGTCCGGCAAGTACCAGCTCGCCCTTGTCCGACAATACTCGGGCAAGACGCATAATGTTTTTCTGTGCATCTTCGACGTCGGTGATTCGAATTGGGCCCTTGGCTTCCATATCATCGAGGAACATAATCCGCGCACGCTGAGACATATTGTCGAGGAACTTGTCGCGGACCTCTTCGTCGGCACCTTTAAGGGCGGTCATCAATAGATCGGATTCGACACTGCGCATCAACACCTGTATCGCGCGATTATCGACGCCGGCCAGGTTGTCGAAGGTGAACATGCTGTCTTGAATCTTCAATGCCAACTCTTCATCGAGTCCAGAGACGCCCGACATAATCGCTGTCTCGAGATCAACTTTAGTAAAGTTCATAATCTTAGCCGCAGTCGACACACCACCAAAGCTTGACGATTTGGCTGAGGAACTGCTCGAGAACTGTTGTTTCATTATGCCCTCAAGCTCATCCATCGCCGATGGCTGGACGGTCTCAAGGCGGGCCACACGTTGCATAATTTCTGCGCGATTTTCTGGAGGCAGGAAATTGAGGACATCAGCAGCGACATCATATTCAAGTACCGAAAGAATAATCGCGACCACCTGAGGGTGCTCATCACGGATCATGTCGCCAATCGAACGGGCGTCCATCCAGCGCAGTATCTCCAGGCCCTTACTCGATGAACCGGGCATAATGCGTCCAAGTACGGTGGCAGCCTTATCTTCACCAAGGGCACGATTGAGGACCTTCTCAACATAGTCACCAGTGCCTAGACCCAAACTGGTTTGCTGTTTGATGGTGACAACAAAGTCGTCCAAGACAATATTGACGGCTTCTTGAGAGAGATCTGCCACACTCACCATAGCCGAACCCAGCGCCTGAACTTCTCGCGGACTGAGGTAGCGAATAATGTCTGCCGCCTGCTGCTCGCCGAGTAGCAACATAATCACTGCCGATCTGTCGGTACTTGTCATGCGACTCAACTCATCGCGCAATGCTTCCGACATGGGAGGGGCATCTGCGGGGACTACATTTTTTGCTGCATTGTCTGCCATTTTATCTCTCCGCGTCCGCTTAAACCGGACGAATCATTTTCTTCAATACGTTGGCAACTCGGCCGGAATCTTCCGCAACCAGCAGGCGCACCAGCGCCACCTTGTCATCGTAGGTATTGGCCGTGTCCAGCATCTCTGCAGATATGGTCGATTTTTTCGGCTTCAGCTTGGCCTTGATATCTTCGAGAGACTCGCCATCGCCCATCTCAATCGAGCGCAACTCTTCTTCGTTGAGTTCGCCATCTTTATTGCTCTTAGAAAGATCGTCAGCAAGGGTTTCATCCACCGCAGGCAAGTAAGCCTTGATCACTGGTCGCACCACACCAAGCAGAATGACCAGGAACACCAGCGCAGCCGCCGAACTCTTGATAGCACTCATAACTTGAGCGCTCTCATACCATTCCATTGGGTTCTCTAATGGGGCTGGCTTCTCAAATTTAGCCGAGACAATGGTCACGACATCGCCGCGCTCAAGATCATAGCCAACCACGCCTTTGACCAGATCAGTGAAACGCTCCAGTTCGAGGTCGGTATAACCAGGGTTGGCCTGTTCGACAGCCACACCGTCGACACCCTCAATGGCTGCCTGAGCCAACGGCTCATTGATCACCACAGCAACAGAGATGCGATCGACACTGCCGCCCTGCCGTTTGACATGACGCACCGCGCGATCCATTTCATAGTTGCGGGTAGTCGTGCTGCTCGAGGTGCGCAGTCCGCCAGCTGCTTCGTTGGAATCTAATTGACCGTTGACAATATTGGCTGGCGCGTTGGGTACGGTGTTGGTTGTGGCGCCGGGAATGCCCTCAGCAGCCTGCGTGGCATCCTGTTCTAGCGATAAGACTTCGGAGCGCGCTTTTGGCCCGTTGTCGTTGCCGTCATACTCTTCAAAGGTTGATTCTTCTTCGGTGAAGTCAATCTGGATATCGACTTCTGCACGCACATTGCCCTCGCCAACGACCGAGGCCAACAATGCGTCGATGCGGTTGCGATAGGTCTCTTCGAGACGCTGCTTGTGCTCCGTCTGAGCGGAATTAAGCTGCATGGAAGCAAAGCTATTGGCGTCAGTCAGCAATTTGCCGCGCTGATCAACGACTACTACATCTTCTGTAGACAGGTAGGGAATGCTAGACGACACCATGTGCACGATCGCCTCGACCTGAGAATTTGAAATCTGACGGCCTGGATAGGGCGACACCACCACAGAGGCCTTTGCCGGTGTACGGTTGCGAACGAAAACACTCTGTTTGGGCGAAGCCAGATGCACCCGCGCCGAACGAATAGTGGTTATCTGAGCGATACTGCGCGCCAGCTCTTGCTCCATAGCTGAGACATAGCGGACCTGCTCCATAAATTGGCTCGAGGTCATCGACGCCTCATCATTGAGATTGCTTATGCCACCCGTCGTGCCCTCCTGCGGCAATCCACGCGATGCGAGAAAAATTCTCGCTTCATGGTAACGTGCGTCGGGCACCTTCAGTTCACCGGTGCCGCTGTCGATACGGGCAGAAAAGTCTGCGCCGGAGAGCGCCTCAAAAGCCATTTGCCGGTCAGACTCTGAGAGACCGGGATACACGGTGCGATAGATCGGATCTTGCATCCACGAATAGGCAATAAGAAAAATAGCGACGCTTAAAAACGCGATAATCGCCGGCATAGCCTTGCGCACTGCCGGTTGTTGCATCACCTCCGTGACACTGGGTAATCCTCCGCTGAGCATTGAAACTGCCTGCGCTGGCTGGGCGACGGGCTGACCCGCCTGTGCAGCGGTTGCCGGAGCACCGCCAGTTGCTGGGGCCAGATTAGTGTTCGCTGTATTAACTGCTGTGGTTGCCATTTCTATTTTCTCTTATGCGGTTCTACACGGGCATGTTCATAACGTCTTCATAGGCCTTGAGAACTTTGTTCCTGATTTGAAGCGTTGCTTCAAAGGCCAATGACGACTTCTGCATTTTCATTACAACATCAGTCAGCGGGATATCTTGCCCCTGCTCATAGGCTGCTCGCGCAGCTTTGGAGGTCATCTGTGACGCGTTGACTTCATTTAGCGCCCCCTTGACCGCGTCGGCAAAGCCGGGGCCATTGACTGTGCTTCCATCCACTCGCTCGCTGGGAGAGATATTAACGCCCTGAGATGCCTGAACTTGATATTGGCGAATCTGGCTCAATACAGATTCAACATTGTTTAAATGTACTGGACTAACCATGATGCTCTCCTTTAACGCGCGTAGGCCCGAGTGACGTTTATACCCTGCTCGCGCAGCTTCTGTAGTTTGTGTCGCAGTGTTCGCGGGCTAATTCCCAGCTGTTCTGCTGCTTGCTCGCGACTTCTTGTTACCTTGAGGGCAGACATGATGGTCTGCCATTCACTGTGCTTGACCACCTGATTTAAGCCTTCAGTGGCTCGCTCAGGAGTACCCACAGCGTAGCTTGCAAGATGTGTCGGCGCAGCAGCTGGCCTGTCCGTCATTGGCGCAGGATAAGCTGAGTACTGCTGGTCGGTCAGGTATCTGGCTTGGGGAGCGAGATGATCTGGCTCGCCAATATCATCAAACAGCAGATGCTGCACATCAATCGGTGCGCCATTGGCCAATACCATGCCGCGCACCAATACATTTTGTAACTCACGCACATTGCCAGGCCAGCGGTACTGCTCAAGACTCACCTGAGCCGCTCGGGTCAGACGCAGGGGTAGCCCGCCGTTACTTTGTTGACTTAAAAATTGCTCGGCGAGAGGCAGAATATCTTTTGGCCTTTCGCGCAGTGAGGGAATCGTCAGCTTGAACGCGGTGAGGCGGAAGTAGAGATCCTCTCTAAAGGTGTTCTGGGCAATCGCTGCCTTGAGGTCCCTGTTGGTCGCTGCGACAACTCGGATATCCAGATCAATGGCTTTTTGTGCGCCAAGCCTAACCACCGAGCGCTCCTGAAGAATGCGCAGTAATTTGGCCTGCAAGTGGAAGGACATCTCACCAATTTCATCTAGGAATATAGTACCGCCCTGGGCCTGTTCGAATAAACCGGGCTGCACTTTTGAGGCGCCGGTAAACGAGCCCTTTTCGTGACCGAAGAGCATATCTTCGATAAGGTTCTCTGGCATCGCCGCACAGTTGAAGGCAACAAATGGGCCCTGATGTCGCGCCGATGCGTCATGCAGAATTCTCGCTAGTACTTCCTTACCAGCACCGGTTGGCCCAGCCACTAAAACCGTAACATCAACCTGGGCAACTCGCTCTGCAAGAGCCAACAGGTTTCGGCTCACCGGATCGGCAAAGACAAACGCCGGTTGAGTATTATTTTTTGCCGGTGTGTATGCCACCAGCTCAAGCACTTCGCGCCACTCTTCAACATTAAACGGGTCGCTTGAGATGACGCTTTTCGCACCCTCGCGCATGGCGCGGATGCCGAGCCCAAAGTTATTGCGGTCCACTCGGGCAATAATCGGCGCGGCACTGTTGACAGCGGCAATGCGCGACTGCATATCCTTGAGGCTTTGGGTTGACTCAGTGAGTGTGACAATAATCAGCTCGGCGGCCAATAGGGCTGCATTATCAGGCGCGATATTATCAACCTGGCTAATTGCCAGGCCATGCTCGGCAAACAGCGACACCTCCGTCGGTGGCAGCGGTTGATTTGCGTCGAGCCAAAGTACTTCAATCATTTTGCGATCAGTCACGTTTGTTTACCTTTTCCCCAATAGAGTCTGTCTAGGCGTTGAGCGTCTGCTGAAGAAGTTAGCAATTTGCGTGCCAAATCATTTTTATCAGTAAATACAATGCGTTAGGAAAAGAGTGGCAAGGAACTGTCAACTTATTGCCACTGGCAAACAGTCGGCAATTTGACACCGGTTATCAACACGGCGGTCGATTTTCGGCTAAGGCTTGCCACATTGAAGAATGTTGACGAGCTGTACAGTGATAAGCGACACGGAAGTTACGCCCACAGCGCAGCGAGCCCCTAGAGAGCTTAAAGCTGGTGGTTCAGTTAAGGGAAGGTGGAAACAATCAGGCGCTGTCAGCAAGACCATGCTTATTAATTTTTTCGATCAAGGTGGTGCGCTGGAGGTTGAGCATGCGCGCAGTTTTAGACACATTGCCCTCGGCACTGCTTAAGGCGTGGCGAATAAGATTGCGCTCGATATCGAGAAGGTGCTGTTTAAGCTGCAAGCCCTCCTCCGGAAACGGTCCACCCCCCTGGGCGAGGAGAATAGTTTGCTCTACCTCATTATTGAGGTGTGCATTGGCATAGCGCTCGACCTGCTCACTGTCTGACAGCTCCTCGGTCGAGCCGGCAACTTCTGCTGCCAGTCTTGAATTCAGCGTCTCAGTAACGTCACTTAAATCGTCCGCGTCGCTGCCGCCATTAATAAGTGCTCTGATACCAGGCGGTACCATACTCGGGATGACCTTGCGCAAATCAACTTCTTGTCCCGGATAGAGAGCCGAATAGCGATCGACCAGATTGTCTAGCTCTCTGACATTGCCAGGCCATTGGTATTGCAGCAACAGCTCCATGGACAACTTGTGAAGAGTAATTGGCTTTTGGCCACTGACAGTATGTTGTTGCGCAAAAAAGTCGAAAAGAATCGGAATATCATCGCTGCGCTCACAGAGTGCTTTGATCTCTATGGGCATGACATTGAGTCGATAATAGAGATCTTCGCGGAACAGCGACTGCTCCATTAAAGAAACAATATTCTTGTGGGTGGCCGCTAAAACTCTAACATCAATGGGCACAGACAACAGCGATCCCACAGGGTCGATCTGGCGCTCCTGCAGAACGCGGAGCAATTTAACCTGAAGGTCAATCGGCATATCACCGATTTCATCTAAAAATAATGTGCCCTTGTTAGCGAGTTCGAAACGACCTTTACGATCGGTGATTGCACCGGTAAAGGATCCTTTGCGGTGGCCAAACAATTCACTTTCAAGCAGTTCTCTCGGGATTGCACCACAGTTGACCGGAATAAAAGGCCCCTCAGCTCGACTCGACGACTCATGCAGCGCACGGGCAACCAACTCCTTGCCGGTACCACTATCACCCAAGATAAGAACGGTAGATTCACTGGGGCCAATAATATCGATAAGGTCGCGGAGCTCCTCTATAGCGATACTTTGTCCAATAATTTTTTTTGTATTAGCCAAAAAAATACGTTCTCGAATACTTCATAAAATGAATTGGACTCGTCACCTGATCTGCACGGGCACAATCAGCGGAGTTACTTTGTCTAACTTTAACCAATCTTTTGCCCACAGCCAAGCGACAATGTTCTAGACTCCAATATTTCTCTGATCTCCAGACAGGTCAAAATACACTGCGTATACAGTATTTTTCGCTTTCCACAGAATTGCGAGTAGATTAGCTATTTGCTTGGCTGCGCTATCCAGAACCTTTGACCAGACAACAAGTACTGGATAAGCTGTCGTTAAAAATCAGTCTGGCCGTCTTGTTTGGAGTGCCACTTATATGAATAAAATACGCGACGCTTTATTAGAAGTGGTGATTATTATATTGGTCGGCGGGCTAATCGGCGCCGTTCTGGCGGTCGTATCCAACCTATTTGTTATGGGTGTTCAGTGGTTTGGACACCAGCGCGAAGCCAGCGAGCTGCTGTCCGTTTCCATTGGCGGCGAGAGCATCTCATTTTCCAGTGTGCTTTTTCTCTGGGCGGCGGCGGCGGTGGTAGTGATTTTAAAAACTGGCCTGGGTATCGCGCGCTGGGCTGGCCCTGCGGATTCGATGTATGCCGCCCATCAGGTCAATGAGCCATTGGATATCAAAACCGGGCTCGCCTCAACGATGGCTGCATTCGCCTCGGCAAGTGGTGGCGGCTCGGTCGGCCAGTATGGCCCCATCGTGCACTTTGGCGCGACCATGGGTATCTGGGTAAAACGTTTTATCTCCAGCCGTCTGTCCCATGAGATTTATCTTGGCTGCGGTGTAGCCGCTGCTATTTCTGCGGGATTTAATGCGCCCATTGCCGGGGTAATTTTTGCCCATGAAGCGATACTGCGCCATTTCTCGGTGAGGGCCATTGCCCCGATCACCGTGGCCTCCGTTTCAGCCAGTGCTCTCGGTAATCAATGGTTCCCGCATACTACAACCTTTCAAATTGACAGTGTCTTGCCTCCGCTCGCGGAAGTAGTACCCATACTCGTTGCGCTGGCACCGGCGTTTTCGCTAGTCGCTATTTGCTTTATGTGGGCACTGCGCTACTCGGCTCAAACGGCGGCAAAAATGAATACCTCGCCAATAGCGTTGCCATTTATTGCTGCCACTGTGTGCGGGTTGGTTGGAGTATGGATTCCACAGATACTGGGATTGGGAATCGCCAGCATCAATGAAATGATCGCAGGCGAATTTACACTTGCTCTGCTGGTCACAGTGCTAATAGCCAAGCTCTTAATGACGGCTCTGTGCATCGGCTTCGGGCTGTTTGGCGGTGTCTTCTCTCCCTCGTTATTTATCGGTGTCGCCGCCGGCGCTCTGGCCGGTCAAGTCCTGGTGATCTTTGGTTTTGCTGATATTGCCAGTATTGTCAGTGTGGCGGGCATGGCTGCAGTGAGTTCGGCGGTGATTGGCGCACCAGTTTCCGCGGTACTGATTATTCTTGAGCTAACACAATCCTACCAATATGCCGTGGCGGCAATGATTGCTGTTATGGTCTGTAATCTGCTAACAAACCGCGTGTTTGGAAATTCCTTTTTTGATCGCCAATTGTTGGATCGCGGTATCGATCTTCTAAAAGGTCGCGAGTCGATTGCACTAAACCAACAGACAGTCGGGCCATTTGTCAGCCAGGATTATGTCCGCGCTGAACCCACAGTTAGTGGCGCCGAACTTCAGCAAGAAATGCGCAGCCGCGGCCATACTGAAGCCTATATTATCGACACCAATGGCAAGTTCGTTGGCAAAGTCTCTATTTATGAAGCCATAGAAGCTGCCGATAGTAGTATTAAGGATTTTGTCGATACACGGCCAATGACGCTCTATACGCACACTAGCCTGGCAAAGGCGATGGCCGAGGTCAGCGACTTTGTCGGCGAAAGTCTGCCTGTGGTCAATGCGGAGACCGGGGAATTGCAAGGCAGCTTGGCTGAAGGCGCTCTTTTCCAGGCGGTGATTGATGTTCAGGAACAGGCGCGGAATCTTGAGCGAACCTAATTGATATTTTAAAGAGATCTTGTACTCATGAGACAGTTACCACTTACCATTTTATTCCTCGCGGTCATCAGCATAGCGACTAATGCCGGCCCGTTTGAGGCGGGCCTCGGCGCACTCGATCGCGCACACTATGCCACAGCGATGCGCGCATGGATTGATATGGCCCGCGAGGGTGTGCCAGAAGCGCAAAATAATGTTGGCCATCTTTATGAGCAGGGCTATGGGGTTTCGCAAAACTATACTGAGGCGATGAACTGGTATAAGCAGGCCGCTGAACAGGGGTTGGCCGAAGCTCAACACAATGTCGCCATGCTCTACCATCAGGGGTATGGCGTTGCCGAGAATCAACGCGCAGCGGCTAGCTGGTTTAAACGCGCAGCATTACAGGATTTGCCGGATTCGCAATATATGCTTGGCCTCGCCTACCATGAGGGGAAAGGCGTTGAACTCAACTATCAGCTCGCCAAATACTGGTTTAAAAAGGCCGCTCTGCAGGCCTATGGCAATGCTCAGTTTATGTACGCCTTTATGTTACAGGCCGGTGAAGAGACAGATTCGAAGCCACTCGAGGCGCTGGCATGGGGCGAAGTGGCTCGACTTAACGGCCAGCCAGCGACAGAGGATATTACCTATATCGCCAAACTGAAGCTAGAAGAAGACGAGATTGCGGAAGCAGAAAAATTGGCTCAGCGCTGTGTTGAAAGCAGCTATGCTGACTGCCCTTAGAATGACCTAGCGACTTCGCTTATCGGTCACTTGCTAGTTACTTACTAATTACTTTCTAGTCGCTTTTTTCTAGGCGCTTTTTCACAGGCAGCAGTCCCTATCACGGCGACAAAATAGCGCTCATTGAAAATTTGTTCTTACTCGCTCAAAAAACGCAAATAGCCGCTAAAGAAATCCCGCGACATCCCGATTATTAATGCAAGGTAGTTTAAATCGAATCGGAGAGTTGTCACATGGCAATGAACAATAAAGCCCTTAATGCATACCGCAATGTCCATGTCTCGTCTGCGGTGCCCTACGCTGATGGTATTCAATTAATTCAAATGATGTTTGATGGCTTGGTTGACGCATTGTCACAGGCTGAAGGTGAGGTTGAGCGTAAGAGTATTGCAGAAAAGTGCCGCGTTATTAATCGCGCGACAAGTATCATTCACGGGCTGAAAGATTCTCTGGACTTCGAAAAGGGAACAGACTTGGCGCGTAATCTAGATGATCTGTACGACTATATGAATCGTCGCTTGTTTTTTGCCAACCTACACAACGACGTTAATGCGATCCGCGAAGTTAAGGGCTTGGCCAATGAAGTGCGAACCGCTTGGAAATTACTCCCGTCGCTACTCAAAGACCAGCCTGTCGCCATTGCCTCCTAAGTCGATTTGCATCGCACTTTAGCCGGTCCACAGCATCGGCTTCACCTTCCCCCGAGTGCGCAGCTAACGCTTGCATAGTAGTGGCTGCGCTCTTGACATCTCTCTATCCAACATGGCATAACTGCCGACTTGGTTCCAAGCCAGATATCCCAAGCCTGCGTTAGCTTCTATGATGGGGAGATACAAGCAATGTTTGTAAGCCAACAGCGGATGATGACCATCCTCAATAAGGGCAGTGGCGGCGACCGCACTAGCCGCTGGTGCGACACGTTTTTGTCAGTCTTGATTATTCTTAACTTGGTTGCGGTTTGCCTCGAGTCCGTCAGCAGCTTTAACAGCCTTTACCACGCGGAATTAATGCTATTTGAAACCGTTTCGGTGTGCATCTTTTTACTCGAATATGGACTGCGTATCTGGTCTGTGGCCGCAGATGAAGAGAGCAGCGCAACAACCGCCTCTGGCCGTCGCTACCAATATATTTTTAGCTTCACCGGCATAATCGACTTGCTGGCGATTCTACCGAGCATCTTGCCGCTGGTGATGGGCGGGGTCGATCTGCGCTGGCTGCGAGTGTTGCGCTTGGTGCGGCTGCTTAAGATATCGCACTACTCGTCAGCGCTGGAAGATCTGTTTTCCGCCGTCTATCAAGAGCGTCGTTCTTTTTTTGCCGCGCTGTATCTGCTGGGTATTGCACTGTTTCTGTCAAGCTCATTAATGTACCTCGCCGAATATGACGCACAGCCAGAGAAATTTGCCTCGATCCCTCAAACCATGTGGTGGGCGTTGATCACTCTCACCACCATAGGCTATGGCGATGTCTACCCTGTTACCCCTCTCGGTCAAACCATCGGCGCCTTTACCGCATTGATGGGTATCTGCACCGTGGCCTTACTGACGGGTATTGTTGCCTCGGCGTTTTCCAATCAAATGGCAAGGCGCGAAGCCATTTTTGAAGCCGAAATCACATCAGCATTGAGTGATGGGTTGGTGACCGACGACGAGCAGCAAAATATCGAAGAGTTGCGTGAGAAATTTAAGATCACCGAGGAACATGCGCGCGCTATATTTGCGCTGATTGAAGAGAAACGTGGCCGCTAGTGCCGCTGCTTAGCTGCCGTCAATAATTACTTCGATACGGCGGTTTTTCGATCGCCCTGCAGGGGAGTCATTGGGTACCAGGGGCTTGGTATCGGCCAGCCCTGTCACTGTCACTCGGCCGTCCTCAATCGCAGAGCTGTCGAGTAGATAGTCGGCTACTGCCGCAGAACGCGCCGCTGACAGATCCCAATTTGACCGAAAACGCTCACTAAACGCCATGGGTATATTGTCTGTGTGGCCTTCAATCGTAATCAGACCAGTGCTATCCGCGATCGACTGGCCGACTTTATCGAGCAGCGGCCTGAAGGCTGGCTGCAGGTCTGCGTAACCGCTGCGGAATGACCCGCGCTCAGCGAGACGGACAATAATTTTGTCGCCGTCACGCTCCACCTCAGCTAGGCCCTCGGCAATCTCATTGGACAACCGAGCACGGATTTTCTCATATTGGTCGGAAATCGCCTGCTCGCCGGCATCATTGCCACGGCCACTAAGATCGCCTTCGAGAGTATCTGGCGACGAATTGACAACCTGAACCTGCGACGCCACCTGTGCCTGAGCAGAGGCCACCTTGGCGTAGATCTCTAAATCACTCTGCGGCATGGGCGAGCCCGACTTGCGCTTGTTGGCTTCGCCGTCATTGCCAGTCTGGGCGTCGGCGACAACTTCAACCACCAACTGCTTGTCTTTGACCGTGACCTTGACCTTGCCTTCAGCAATTTCCTTGGCCAGTGTTTTACGCAGCACCTCCGCGTCAGCATTATTGTCAAAGTCATTCTTTTTCAATGAGTCTTTTAATTCAGGGTCCTCCGGCTGGGGCTCTGCCGTGGTCTGCTCTTGAATCACGTCCAATAGGGTGGGGTCAACTCGTGCCGTTTTGTACTGCTTGGCGATAATGCTTTCCGCAATCGGTTGTTCCACCGTGGGGACGATTTTCTGCACACCAAATTTTTCTTTCATCGAGCCGCTAACTTCTTTGTACTTCGGCACATTCATATGGGCAAAGGAGAGAATCAAAACGAAGAACGCCATCAACAGGGTTGCCATATCCGCAAACGTCGCCATCCACGCCGGCGCACCGCCTTTACACGGTGGGCACTCCTCTTCAGCAGGGGGTTCTTCTGGTTCCGGTGGCGGCCCTAAGGGAAGATCGCTTTCGACATCTGCAGCTGGTGCGACCACCGGCAGCGGCGCTTCCGCAGCGGCACCATCGACCGGCTTAATGTCGTCAGTATCATCAGCCATATCAGCACCCTCGCCCAGTTAGATCCACCGCGGCTCGATAAGCACAGTATGCGCACGTGGGCTGATTAGGAACCATCGACGATAACCTCTATGCGGCGGTTGCGAGCACGACCCGCGGCCGTGGTATTAGAGTCAATCGGTCGCGTGTCGGCGAAGCCTGCGACAGTTATTGAACCTTGATCCAAACTCGAATTCCGGGCAAAAAAGTCAGCGACGGATGCCGAGCGCGCAGCAGACAGATCCCAGTTGGAATTAAATCGCTCACTAAACGCAACCGGAACGTTGTCTGTATGGCCCTCGACACGGACTTTGCCACTAGAGGCTGACAACGAGTTGCCAACGCGGGTTAACAGCCCGGCAAAACCAGGTTGCAGGTCAGCACTGCCAGAGACAAACGAGCCCTGGCTCGCTAATCTGACGATAATGCGATCACCGTCACGCTCGACTTCCGCGAGTCCCATCTGAATATCGGCGGCCAGTGAGAGGCGAATCTGCTGGTATTGATCATCGACATCTTGCCGGCGCTGATCCGCCGTGCCACCAGCTGAGTTAACGCTATCGGTGTCCGATTGCATGCCGGCGTTTTGCTCACCTGATGCGAGCTGTTGCTTGCGCACCTGAATTTCAGTGGCCACCATCGACTGT
>Ga0075467_10001849_pt1 | contig 17187 bp, 3 predicted proteins | sample DEB08_DNA_9_FD_75067 | JGI IMG/M metagenome (GOLD analysis project Ga0075467, IMG submission 75067) | Aqueous microbial communities from the Delaware River and Bay under freshwater to marine salinity gradient to study organic matter... | ecosystem: Environmental > Aquatic > Marine > Coastal ... | reverse complement strand
CAACAGTCCAGTGAGTTTGAAGTCGCTAAATGGGTGGATCAGCTCGGCAGCATTGAAATGGTGGGGAAGGAGATCAAGAGATTCACGGCGCTCAAGGCCCCCAACGTGCCCTTGACGGACATACTAGGGGGCATACGGGACATCGTCCACACGAAGTCCACCATCACTGCACAGGTCCGGGTGGAAGAGATACTAGGATCATCCATATGCATCCTGCCGGGCATGCAGGCGGTTCAAGCACAGGAACAGCTCGTCATGCGGTATGCCGGCCAGAATGTCGCGGGAGCAGGGGGAGTGACTGATCTGCGGGCGGAAGGACGGCACCCCGCTATGTTTGACACACGGTGTGCAGAGATAACCCAAGCCGGCGTTGACTTGGCGGAGGTGATAGTGAGGCACGTGGGAAAGAGGCTCACCTGCCTGCTCTTCATTCCCAGCACGGAGCAAACGTGCATCTTGACCTGGAAACAAGACGATGTCAGATTCCAGCAGTGGGATGCGATGACGGCGTCGATTGAGGATCTGAAAGCTATCCCTGCGTCGCAAGGGGCGAGCGATACCCCCATGCCTGCAACGAGTAAGGGACAGTCCAGAAAGAGTGCCCGGCGGACGGATAGCGAGACTAGCGCTGGTGCTGAATCCGAGACCGCGATGGAGGATACATCGGCGGCGGAGAATGGCGCCGAGGAGGATGCAGCGGAGCGGTGCAAGAGACGTGCTGGAACCGACCATGAGTAAGCGTACGGAGAAACAGCGCCTCACCTGGGCACCCGGACGCGGGTGTTGTGGCAGAAGGGCGTGCGGGGGAAGTCACCGTTCTGGATTTCCTGAATTGCTGCAAGATGACGTATCCACAACAGCAGATGTACTGGCTGGGGTGGACACCGAAGAGCAGACAAATGCGAACCAGAATGAGGGCTCAGTGCAGAGGGGTATGCAGGAGGAGGAACAAGAGGTTAACATCGACAACTTTATGTATAATAGAACTGGAACCAACACTATGGAGGAAGGCTCTCCAGCTGCCAAGATGGATGGGGAGGGCTCCGACTCACGGGGAGGACGAGCTGTAGGAAAGGAGATGTGGGACGAGGAAATGGAAGAGAGACGGCTATGCTTCGGATGCAATGTCCAGAAGGGTCGGTCCGCCTTTTCGACACTGCAGTGGCAGAAGGCTGATGGGTGGACCAGGGAGACGGCGCGCCGATGTCAAAGTTGTCTGTCAACTGGCGCGGGAGGCAGTGCGCTGAGAGACACGACTGGAGATGCGCCGAGATCAGCAGCAGGGAGTCGAAGTCTCAGGAAGCGTGTTCAGAGAGCCCAAATGGCGGAGGATACATGTGAGATGCGCAGCCTGGAGCAGGTATTATGTCCCAGCAGCTGCCGATGCCGCAACGCCTTACCGAGGGAGGCAGGTACAAGATGTCGGGAGGCGCAAACAGCAGCAAGCAGAGCCTGCGTGGTCGGAGGGGAAGGCGTCAGCGGATCGATGCTTGGAGTGGTTGCCACGGATGCGATTGCGGAAGGAGAAATAATAACCTGTTTTGGGAGCTCAGCTACGGTCATGGATGGCGGGGAAGGTAGGGAGCTGACTCGCATTATGGCACAGCTGTCGGAACAACCAGAAGGGGGATGTCAGTACACGTGTTCCCACAATCTCGGTGGCGAAGGCTTCGCCGCGATGAGAGTGTGGGTAATCCCTCCGCAGGACGTCGAATTGCTGCTGCGAGAATCGATCAGTGAGAGCTTACGGGGAGCTCTAGCTCGGAGAGGCCCGGCTGGCATTGGTCACTTTGTCAATCACACGTGTTGTGCACGACACAAGAATGCGGAATTGGCTGTTCGTTGGGTTTCTGAGGCAAGACGTCACGCTACGGTAGCAGTCATTGCCACAAAACAAATCCAACCAGGGGAACGGGTATTGGTGCACTATGCGCCGGAAGGGCAGGACTTTGAGCGATGGAAGGGCACGTTCAAGTGTGAGTGCTGTAAATGCAGAGGCGTGTGTGGAGGTGATAGAGCATCTGGCCCAGGCGAACTGTTCGAGGCAATGCAGCGTGCGGGGGCCCTACAAGGAGCGAACGAGACAGGACTGACGCAAGAGAGAACTGCTGAAGTGGGCACACGAGTGCGGGTGCAACTACCAGGAGGAACGCTGGTCGGCAATATCACACAACATCGAGACTCTAAGGTGCGAGTATGGGGAAGACAAGGGCGGGCGCTCCAGCCAGTCTCAGTCATGGTTGATCCCAAGAACTGCGAGATAATTCCGGACAGCATGCTATGGGGTGATCTAACTATCCCAGCATGGGCCTTGCAGAGAGTGAAATATCGGCAAGCAGCACCGGACCAGCAGAGCTATCTAGACGACACGGTTTTGACGGCGCTACTCAGGTGGGGGCTCCATGGGGACTCAGCAAGTGCAGGGTTGCAGCCGAGCATTCACCGAGACTGGATAGGTGATACATACACCTTCGAGTATATGCAGAGGATGTGGCGCGAGATACAGGGTCATGCAGGTCAAGATCAGGCAGATCCCATGGGGAGCATGCTGCATGCAGCTAGCCAGCCCGATGCTCAGGGGGCGGCGAGCCGGCGAGCACACAAACAGAGTCGATGGTTGCAGCTGGACTTGAATATGTATGACAATATTATGCTGCCAATCAATCTGCCACAACACTGGCTCCTCGCATGGATAGGCGCAAAATCAAGGAGGCTGCACCTACTGGACTGCTCCAAAGAATATGGGAAAGGATGGAGAGGCACTATCCATGGGCTCTTATGGATATGGCTTGTAGCATCAGTCAGACGAAGGAATGCTGCCACGGGCGCCGCCGCTACAGAGCCAATTTGGTCAATTGACTTGCGAACTGTGGACGTGCACGATCTCAGCTTACTGCCTGGTTTCACTCGGGAGGCCCGCGACCGAATTCTTCGGTGCCGGAGAGACACGACTGAAACCTTGTCCACGGTAAAGAGTGTACTGGGAGCCAGCAACATCATTAAACTCACCAATCTCAACATCGAACTACGATGGGGAGGGCCGGGGGATCCCAGGCACTGGCAGTGGAGCTCCAAGCCTCTTGCGGTCCCACAACAAACGCGGAAATGTGACTGCGCGATCTTCACGTTCTTGTACTCAGCCTTTGTAACAAGGGGATGGGACCTGTCTCAGCTCCGCGCGTTTGACCCGCAAGCTGCAAGAGCCTGGATCCAACAGGTCCTACTTCGAGAAGGCAAATGGGCACGACAGTGGGCCTGCTGCGCATGTGGCGTAGAGATCCAACGCGCCGCACCGGCGGTTGGAGATGCACACCGGACACATGCGCCGGAGTGTTCAGGTCTGGAAAAGAGCGCATGTCGCACGCGTCAAGCCAAACTGACACAAGCGCGCGGCGGAGCATCACCAGCGCTGGAGGGCGATATGGTGGCCTCGCGATCAGACACCTGCGACCCAAGGGCGAAAGCACCAGCGGTGTCCACTCGGATGCAGAAGCAGGTGTCAGCATCCATGGAACGGTGCAACACCCCCCAGGGTGTGGGGAAAGGGAGCGGGAATGGTGGCAAGCATCAGACAGCGGAGGCCTGCAGTCAGAGCGAAATCCAACACGGACCAAGTGGCCAAACGGGGGAGGGTGCGAGCTCGAACCCCCCCGTAGTGCAGCCAAGGCGGGAAGGGGGTGCCTCGGCCCACGACATTGGATGCAAGGGATTGACGGGGTCGCGGGCAAGAGGCGCCACCAAATCAAGCTCCAAACACCCCACTGCGAGGCACCAGGGGAAAGACGAGAAGAAACCTAGCAGTAAGTGTGTTAAGGGTCGAAGATGCCCCACACAGAGGTCCATTGTGGAAGCTTTTGCTGGCCAACGCCAAAAGTCGCCACAGAATCGCAACAGCCCACCAATGGGGCAATGCGATACTCCAATGCGAATGGAAGGAGACACGCAGAGCGGGCCGATTCGAAAGGCGGTACTAGGCATCAAGGTCAAGGCTGATGGTACCTGTGCGCCTGGAATCAGGTGTGTGGCATGTGGCAAGTGGAACGCGACATGTCGGGCGGGCGAGGACCCACTTTCGTTCGTTTGCAACAACAAATGCTGGAGAAGATGGTGGCGGCAAGGAGTTGTGCGGACACCTGGAGGGAACGGTAAGCGCACGAGAAAACCCGAGTGCACAGACCAAGATGAAGCAACACCCTCCCCTTCACCACCCGACATGGCGTGTACCGGATGCGGTAAGAGGAAAGGAGCGCACCCCTGTGAACGATGCTGGGGAGTGTGGTACTGTACGCAGGCCTGCCAGCGTGATCACTGGGTAGCACATCAGAGTCGATGCACTCAAGGACCGTGGTGCGTGACGTGTGGTAGCGAGGATCAACAGGTGTGGTGCAACGGCTGCAACAAGGCGGCATATTGTAGTCGGGAGTGCCGTGGCGCGGATCGTAATTGTCATCAGGCACGATGTGACGGCAGATGGGAGGAGGATTCTGCTAATGAAATTGGTGACAGTACCACGGCGGGTAAAGAAAAAGGCGCACGTGGAGACGGTTTCGTGGGTTCTCAGGGAATGGGGCAGGAATCAAAAGTTCGAGCAGCTCGCCACCAGCGGCTACGGCCTCAGGAGCGAGAATTTGAGGCGTCACCCGGCGAAGAAGTAGCGAGTGATGCCCAAGGCCGGCACAAGGACGCGCTGGTCCGAATGGTGGAAGAGCGACGACGTTCAGATGTGATGGAAGCCACGAGTAACAGCGACGCGGCAGCCAGAACAGCTGAGAGGCTACAGGTGGATCAGGCGGCGCTCCAATGCGCCCTTGAAAAATTCAATGGGCCAGCATGGACACCCCCCACGGATATGAGCCTACAGAATGATCGGAGATGGGCGAGGACAATGCTGCGACCCCTCTTGAAAACAATGGCGTCACGGCGGGTTGACAGATTACTAACTGAGTGGGGACAAGATAGAGCACTTGACATAGTTGTACATGGCATACCAGCTGACAGTGCAGTACAGGCTGTCAATCTCCTCTCTAGTGCCGGCCTTAAGGTGATTAGCAGGCGAGAATGCCCGCGAGCATTCCAGATACACACGACACGTGAATCCGCTTGGAGGAGGACCACACTGCGGGTGACAGTAGAAGTGAATGACGCACTGCGGCACACGTGGTCTGGAAGGCAGCGTGTCGGGGGTAACGAAGTCATCTGTGAGCGAGCCGATCGGGGGCAGGAGGAGGACGAAGAGTGGCATCGTACGGCAGTTCTAAGACCACCCCACGCCTACGCCAGTGAACTATTGCAACAATGGTGTAGGGCTTGGCGACTTGTCGGGCTTTCGGAACTCGAAATGCGGGAGATAATAATCTGGTCGACCCAAAACAGCATGCCAGAATGGCGGATTGATGAACTACTGGTTTGGTCACCTGGACCACCGCGTCTCCTGCACCAGGTTTGGGCGGGGACGGGAGCGATGCAAGGGCAGATTCGATTGCGAGGGGAGCACATTGCTGCCCAGCACCGGAACTCACACCTTCTGCGGAATGCGCATGCGGTTGGGGGACGCAAGGTGTTTGAAACACGCTGTCCGAACAGCGACCATCACCTCCCGCGGGGGACGATGCGAAGGCAGAGCATGGTACAGATTCAGATCGGGTTACCGAGGAATGCACCCCCCGTGCACTCAGCACCAGACCCCCTCAAGAGCGAAGAAAGTGTGCTCACAAACGTACCGATCTGGGAGCAGACCGGGCAGCTCAGAGCGATGTGGGAGCCGATGATTCCGGGCAGTGATTGGGAGGCGATGAGCACGGTATGTATCCGGTTCAAGCAAATTCGATCTCTAGGAAACGAGAACGAAGAGGCGATGTCAAGGAGGCAGGTACGTCAACGGCTGGTCTGCATGCTCAATGAGATTCAGAAAGTGTGCCGACTGGAGAACAGGCCGTTCGAAGACTCTGACGTATGCTATGCCGCGGTGACGAGCGCGTGTGGCAACATGGATGGTCTAATTGCACTCCAGAAGCGCGACCGAACTCTTATGGAGGATGACACCCTAGTAGGCGCAGTGCTCGGGTTCTACATCGGCAATGACGTGAGAACGCCAACAACCAGCAGGCACAAATGGTGCCCGATATCAGGCAGAATGGGCGAAACAGCCTGCGGAGTATCCTCCATCACGGCAGCCCACACGTGGGGAGGGGGTATGCGACGACAACTTAGAATGGGAACGCAGCGTGCGGGAGAGCCCACGTGGCGGATACGAGACCCCAAGGAAGGCACGGTGCGTCGCATCCTGGCACTGGTAGGTGGTCGAGGGGACAAGGTCGCTCTTCTCGCTCGGCTGCGCACGACTCCTTGGACCAGGAAGAAAACAGTCATGGCCAGAGGAGAGCCCACCAGGACGCATGTCGATGAGGCAGCAACAGGCACAAGTCGCCCTGCGTGGCCGCCCATGCCAATGAACCCGGACAGCAACGCGGAATCCGAGCATGATGTCAGAAGGCGATGGTGCTGGGCACTCGAAGACTGGGAGCAAGAGTGGGTGCAGAGCCTTTCAAGCAGGATGGGGGATGCAGGACACCAACAGCAGAGAGGTTGTCGGTCCATGAAGAAGGTGTGGCTTGGGATGCAGGGAGACCGAGCAGGGGTTCGAGCTGTAACTGGCGACTGGGTGCCGCGGATCGGAGTAGGGCGTGAAATGGCGCGGGTGGGGACTCAAATGCACTTGCAGGAGGCAATCCGAAGTGGTACTTTCGAAACCTTCATGCAGGAATTAAAGGAGCAAGGCCATGTGGGTGTGGCCAACGAAGGGCTTCGGATATGGGAAGACATACGAAGGCCCTCTCTCGGAGTAGATCAGAATGACCTACGAGACCGCACGCGTGCATGGAGAGGCTGGCTAGACTGGGAGGTGCAGATGGCGAGACCGCAACTCCAAGCCAACGTCACCACGTGGAATGTTGGTCCCCTGGGGTATGAGGCGTCCAAGGAGCAACTTCGCAGGACTCTGGGCGAGGGGAGAGCGGTGCTCATGATCCAGGAGCTATGCTTCCCTCTAGGAGCGCAAAGACGGGTAAAGCGAGAACTGAATGATCTTCACCCTGATTACATTTGTCTCTTGGAAACAGGGAAGGAAAGTCTCACGGATGACTGTTGGGACACCACAGCCTACGGGTGGAGAAGCCCGTGGCATTTGCGTAAACACTTTGCGGTCGCCTCCTTCTTTCACAAGGGGGTCTTCAAGTCGGTGCAACGCCTGGAGTGGGACACGGAAGGCAGTACCAGAAAGCTCCGCCACATGACCCGGGGGAGGGTGCTGTGGGCCGAGGCGACCACGCATGGAGGCAAGAAGTTGCGCACTTTCAACATTCATCAAGCCACATCGAGCCACCTAGACCTGCAGAACCGGGTTTGGCAAATCCTGAAAAAACATATCCTCGACTCAAAACATCATATGATGCTGTTGGGAGGAGACTTGAACGCCAACGCTGGAGGTGTGAGAGAAGGATACGCAGTATCGACTGAGCATCGCATGCGCCAGGTGGACACGCTGCTGGCAGACCTGGTGCGAGAGACGGGAGGACGCATGATTTCACCAGCAACTATGTCCTGGAAACAGGACGGCGGGTGCAAGGGGGCGAGGCTGGATCATGTAGTATGCTGGAACATGGCAGTGCACGAAAGTGGGGCACCAGTAGGTCGGGAGTGGCGACAGGCTGGGAATCTCGCGCCAGAGGGCGCGCAGGAGTTAACACACCAGAAGTTACAGCTGATATTGGAACAGTACGCTGAGGCAGGGAGGCTGGTGGAGCAGGCTGAGCGGGAGGACGCGCAGGAATTAACACCTCATCAGGCGCAGTGGGTCCGGGAGAGAAGCATTTCCCTCTCACAAGACGATTGGGCGAGGTTGGACATGGAGACGATAAGCCCACAGTGTGCAATACGAGTAGGGGAAAGTTTCTTTCAACCAGCAGTGTATGGGAGGGCAGATTGGACGGGGGCTCCTCAACATGATCATGCGAAGGTGAGCGTCTCGATAGCACGCGACGTGCTGAAGTTTGAACGCGAACAGCAGGCAACCCATCAGCGTGCTCGTCGAAGGAGACCGCGGTTGGACGATTGGAAGAAGATAGCACCTGATCTAAATGCAACCCTGCAAGCACGCGTGTTGACACGCCAAACTGCAATCCGTGAAGGCAAGATCGACACCGGCGAAGCAGTACAGCAGACGATGAAAGAGCGGGTGCAACTAGAGGAGCAATTGCTAGCCCCAGTGGTCAAAGCTCGATCGCACCAGCAGCGCAGGGGGCCGCACCGCAACCATGAGCAGATAGCACTCATGCGAGACATAGCACGGGCGGAGACCGCCCTTCGGGAAGGACCGCAAGGGGACAGGATTACAGCAGCCCAGGGACTGTGTCTACGAGACCTCGACTTCTCGGCCCTCGGACAGCTGAGTCGACAGGAGGAGCTCGCGGTGACGGCCTCAGCGCACTGGAAGAGCTTGCTTGAAGAACGAGTTAGAGTCAGCAAGGAAGCCCTTTGTTCGCTGACGCAACAGCAGGTGCACGAAAGCCGTAGGGAGATGGACCGACGAGCACGTCGTGCCTTTGAAAACGAGCACAAAGGCCCGAGCAAGTTCACTGGAAAGCAAGGCAGCAGTCATCAACCGGAGCTGCTGCGCTGGGCCGTTCCAGTAGGCTTGCAATGGGTGTCCAAAGGGAGCACACAGGAAGTAACTGCAGCTCAGGACAGAGCGCGAGAGATACGGCGGAGACACCCGGATGCAACAGTCAGTGTCGAATCGGGCGAGGTGTGCGTAGCAATCGTCCAGGTCGGGGAACAGGGAATGGAACGAGCACTACTAAGGGTCCAGAAGGCGTGTGCGACATGGGCAGCGAGATATGCAGAACACAACCCATCAGACTTCATTGCTGACGTTCGAGAGGTGGTCAAGGCCAGGAACCTAGATGCGAAGAGTGTGGTGGATCTGCAGGCCCTCGCGAGCGAGTCAGCGCAGAGAGTGACCAGGAAGGCCCTCCAGCATGTTGGGGACGCGTCCATAGGCACGGCAGGACTGCGCGGAGGGAACGAGTTGCGCTGGACCTCGAGTGGGCCCCACGCGTGTGAGGACATGGAATTATGGCTTGAGCATCTCACTGGGTCCGACTCGGAGCCTGCGCCATTTCACCTTGAGTGGGATGAGGACGGCTTGAGTATCACTCACCCCCTGACTGACGGACGGGCGGAAAGAGATGAGAGAGCAGCAGAATGTGTGGCAGGAGCTGTTGCCACCCCAGGGATGAAGTCGCAAGGATGTGCGGTCGACAACTCGAGGACTCAAAGGGCTCGGAGAACCCTGCGGAAATTGGAAACACGAGCAGGCGACACACCGTTCGGGCTCATCACTGTCCTAAAAGATAGACCGCCAACAATGCCAGGAAGCAACCACGAGGGTATAGTAGTGCTAACGGCGACAGTGCAGGACTTGGCAAGAGTAGATGAACTCATTCAAGAAAGCCAGACGTGGGGTACAGAGCATCTCGTCAGCCGGCAGATTCTCCTTCACGAAGGTCCGTGGAAGGATCAGAACATGGCAATTGCGTGGGAACTGTATTTCCAAGCCCAGGGACTTGCTCCGCATGCGTGGTGTGGTACGAGTGGATGCGCGAGACGTCAGCCGCTGGTCATTGCTACGCAGCCTCTAACGGACGACGGTCGAGCATCTCATACACAATCAGCGTCCCAAGGTCAGGACCGATCCGAACCACGGCGACGCCAGCTCGCAGGTTTCTGTGCCCACTGCTGGCAGCGGGTAGGGCTGAGAACAGGACGAGAGGATGTGGCTAGCATTGACTTCATGAAATCCAAGCGCGTCTTCACGAAAGCAAACAAGATTGATCCGAAGGCAAGGCTTCGCGGACCTGTCACGGAGAATGAGTTTCAGAAGTTCGTAGATAACTACCTCAAGAATAACAAAGCCCCGGGCCCGGATGGTGTCACGAACGAGTGTGTCAAGACAATGTCGAAGGGGGAGCTCGACATTCTGCGTACATGGGCAAATGAGATCCTGGCGCACGGCAAAACCAGACTCATGACGGTCGAAGAGATGAATGGCACGATCAGCCTACTTCACAAGGGGGGGGACTCTGATGATCGACCACGAGATTGGCGCCCGGTTGTCCTCTTGAACTGCACCAATCAACTGGTCATGCACATCTTAAACGCTCGCCTCCGAGAGATCGTGGAGAGAGCGGGTATCCTGGAACCAGGCCAAGCAGGCGGTCGACAGGGCAGAAGTACCGACATCAACTTGGCGAAACTGGAGTGGGTCACACGGGAAGCACTCTCTCAGGGCAAGATTGTGTATAGAATTGACGTGGACTTCACGAATGCCTTCAACGCGATGAGCCAGGCGGCCCTATGGCAAGTGATGGAGGCGTATGGGATCCCGGACGTGGACCTTTTAAAGGGACTGTATGACAACTCGACAGTGCGGCTCTCACCGAATGATGCCTCAAGCGCTACGATTGTCTTTGACACGGGTGTCGCTCAGGGGAGCGCTCTGTCCCCGTTACTTTTCCTCATCTTCATGAATGCGTTGTTAGGCCTCTTAACGGAGACCGGGAAAGAACTGAACATATCTCACGGGTTGGAAAGTAATAGGGCACGACGACGTCAGGGGCAGGGCGTTAGGGCGGGAGCAGGTGTAGGTCAATTCAACTCCATAGGATTTGTGGATGACCTGTCCCTGTTCGCTCAGTCACGAAGCGGAGCTCAGGCACTACTCAATGCAGTCCAGATGTTCGAGGAATGGAGCGGCCTCCGAGTGAACCAGAAGAAAACGTGTGCCATGATCATTGGCAGGGCTGATCTGCAGGGACAAGACGGCGAGCCACTATCTTATCATGGGCGCCCAATCTCGATGTTACCCTCGAGTTCGCCAGTCAGATACCTAGGGCTGTGGGGGACAGCGTGCGGTGACATGGAAGAGACAAAACGCAGAATTCTGGAAAAGACACGGAATGCCCGGGACATGATTGAACATCATCCCCTGACACCAGAACAGGCCGTTGAACTCTTTGTTAGCGTGGGGGTGGGAGCATTTCGATACTCAGCGGCCCTGGTGTCCTGGACAGCGGCAGAACTGGGCGAGCTAGAAAAGCTGTGGGTGCAAGCGTATAAGAGGGCATGGCTATTACCGTTATCCACAGCATCAGATATCTTCACCCTACCTCAAGAGGAAGGTGGTCTGGGATATCCCCGACCACTTGGAATCATGGCCCAAGAACTATGCCGACACCTTCAGCGGAGCATTAAGCATGATGACGTCGCCAGGCAAATCTCGCAATGGGAATTAGACCAGACGTTAGAAAGGTGGGCATGCGCCTCACTACATGACCTACAGCAGGAGATGAAGCTGTGGAAGTGGGACCAGACACTGGAAACGAAATGGGCAAGAGTAGCCAAGTGCATGCAACTCTTGAACATGGAGATTGCTTGGCACCCGACTGTGACTGAGCGAAGTGAGACAGGCGGGACGAGTTGGGCAGAGGCTACGCGCGAGCTTCGTAGGCTCCGGAGTCGAATAGAGGCCATGGGTGGGTGTAGATCCTCATGGGAAGAGGGCATATGGCACATGGAGAAAGAGCAATGGAGACTGGTCTGGGATGGAGAGGCGGCCTTCTGGGAAATGGCTCCGAAACTTCTAGCGGCGGGACATACATGCGTAGAGGATATGGTCCAATGCGCGTATGCAAATGGTGGCGAGACAAAGAAAATACCACTACTAGCAAGGGTCAAAGCGGAAGAAGGCACCCAGACGGTACGGATCCTTGTCGAGCGAGGGTTAACAGACGACACGGAACGAACACGACACACTGTGCAGCGGTGGCTGGACATGGTAGATTGGAGAGCAGTCAGCGTGGGAAAGACGACGGCCCGACTGAAGCAAAGCGTCAAGTGGTACCTGAAACGTGATGCAGGGCAAGTACGCGCGAGTCACCCAGCACGCACTTGGGTCGAGGGCCAAGAGGCACGCATGGCAGCAGGAGCGAGTACCAACGAAGACCTGGACGCCAGGAAGTGCTCGGAGCTGTTGCGAAAAGCACTTCAAGCGGGGCAGGGGGAAGAAGGTGTGAACACTCAACGGGAGGAATCGAAGGTGGTGGCTGCGATCAACCCAGGATGTCGCCCAGACATCGCTACAAAGGGTGTACTCCGTCTGGTCAGAATGGCCAGCGTGAACAAGGTAGAGACAATTACACTCATGAAACTCGTCAGACCCTGGCTACCGCCGGGCTGGGGCGCAGGATGGCAAGAGCTGGTCGCTGAAGCAGTCAAGTCGGAACCAAGCATGCACGCAAAACTAATCTCCGATTTCATTGACGAAAGGTGCACGACGTGCCCCTGTTGCCAGACGAGGTTCACAGCGAGGTGTCGAGGGTGCGCGATGAGGTGGTGCACGAGATGTACCACGGAGGAGAAGGGGTGTGAGGGATGTGATGGCAAGGCCAGCAGGGTGCCAGAGGCAGGGATGGCGGAGGCTGTGGTGCAAGCAGGACTTAAGAACAAGAAACTAGCCAATGGAACGAGGGCGGTGAATGTGCATAATTTGGGAAGCCAATTTGTGAGCGAAGTGCTAGATGTGCGACGCACGCCTGAGGTGAATCAGCGGGCGGGGAAAGAAGGGGAGACCCTTCAATTCCTAGCACAAGTGCGAGGATGGCAGGGGGTTGAAGCATCAGCGAGAAAGGAGCGGCTTCTCAACTTGAATGACCTAAATCTGGGGATCGAATTAGAACGGGAGGCAGGCACTGACATATTCCTCATCCCGAAGGAACATTATCCTCAAGCGATGCCAGATAATGATGACTCAGGATGGTGGTACCGTGTCAGAGAGGTAAGGCGGTGCAGACAGTGCACAGTGTGCGGCCGGCGAAAAGTGCAAGGGGAATTCACAAGTGATGACTGGAGCAAGCAACACCCTGCCAAGTGTCGTCAGTGCAAGGGTGATAAACCGCACTCAATGATCAGCGAGCCTGGAAGAAGAAAGCACAAATTGGCCATAGGTGTCAGCCGAGCAGGGCACAGCAGGTGCCAACAACACCCAGCCGCACATGGAGCCGAGGGAGCCGAGGGCGCGGAATCTGTGGCATACAGACGGTCGAAACGAATGAGGATACAAAAACGTGAAGACCTAATGGACCGGGATGACTCGGCGTCGGAGGCGGACGTACAGGATGATGAACGGGAACTGTATGGGGTCTGGACGTGCGCCCTAATGTCACCAGCCGACCCTAGATTCATAGGACGAGGCGACGACAGTAGCGGCGGAGAGGTAGCCTATACACTGGAAGAGATGCGAACCCTGCTTCAAAGTCAACCAGGGGAGATGAGCATCTGGCTCACCACGAGGCAGATGGGATGGTCCCTCTCTCCGGAATGCAGCGAGATCTGGAATGCACGGGATGAGATGGAAGGCAAGCCAACTGCGAGGGGGCTTGCACCAGCAATCTCGACATACATCAGAGGGCTTAGCGAGGAAATCATCAGTTCGGCGGACCAGGACAGGCAAGCGATCTTCATGGAGGCGCGGCTTCTTGATCAAGCATGGGGCATATGGGATGACGAGGAAGCGGCCAGCGAGGACAAGCAGATGCGGATGCCGGAAATGCCTGAGGGAAATGACGACATTCGACATCATGTAGAGGCCATTATCACTAGACATCGCAGAGAGTGGGAGCCCCCGTCACACCCGCTAGTGCAGAATGATCCTCAGCTGCTCCCGGATGGTGGGCTAACGCCACAAATCGGCTGTGATTTCTTCCTCGATGAGAGAATTCCACGAGACGCGCGGGGACAAGGATATGTGGCGGTGACAGAAACCTCTCTGCTGTGGAAGGAGTGTGCAACGGCAGATGTTTTCACGTATCAAGGATTGACATCGTGCCTGGAACCGGATCAGACATGGACGGTTATGGGCAGCGTGTGGCACTCTCTGCGGAGGCGGACTGAGCGCTCAGAAGAGGACCTCAGAGCTTTGATTCATGGGGAGACTGCCTATCAGGACAAGCTTGAAGCGGCGGGGTACAGGTCACCATCGTGGCGAATCTTACGAGCCTTGCAAGGGTTACAAGCCGCCGATCAGTTACAAGGGGAGTCAGCGGTGTCGGCACCCCCCTTCTTTAGGAGTGCCGGACGTGGACAAACGAGTTTCTGGGGGAAGCCCAGTGGACCCACCGTTTTTTTGTGGGAATCTCTGGATGAAGAAGGGAAGAGAGCGTGCGAAGAGGCCGTGCGCTCGAGGAAAGACTGGGTAGTGTGGAGTCGCACAAGACCAAAACAAAAAGGAGAGCAAGCACAAGCACACGAAGGGGCAGGAAAAGCCGTCTTTGCAGGCAAGGTTCGATCAGCTCAAGGCGATCAGCAAATTGAGGGTGCTGATGAGTTGTCGGATGGGGAGCTGGAGGAGGAACAAACTGGAGATGAAGCGCGGAAAGGAGGGACGTGCAGACGAAGGGGATGGTGGAAGGCAGGAAACATCGCCACGAGTGCATGCCCAGCAGGCATGACGGCATGGGTGCATAAAGAATGTACCACCATCGATCAGCGGGCTATCATGAACCTACGGCAGGCATGGGACTGTGCGGAGGAGAAAGATGAATGCACGGTATCAATGACGGGACTAGAACGAGACTATTGGCTGGGCTCGGAAGCGGGCAGGGTTGGTAGTTACGAGTTTCAAGGGGCTGTTTTTGGGATTGATGGGTCGAATCACGAAGGGTGCATGGGGTCAGGGTGCTGCAGGCTAGGCATGCCAGAAGCAGACCAGCGAGTTAGGGTGGGCAGAGAGGAGGAAGGCACGAGCTCAAATCGTCCGGAGCTGGGAGGAGTGGTATTAGCACTCAAGCAAGCAGAACTCAGCGAAGACGTACTCATACTGTGCGATAACGAGTCGGTGTTGAAAGTGATCAAAAAGTGGATAGGGCAAGGGGGGCGCGCCACGCTAGCTGATGCACCGGACGCCGACATACTGCGCGAAATCCTGGAATTGCTGCGAGCAAGAATCGAAGCAGGACGGGCAACGTTTTTCGTAAAGGTCAAGTCACATCGGGGAGAGCCCATGAATGAGAGAGCGGACACCTTGGCTGAGGAAGGTAGAGCGAGGCCTGACGAGGAGAAACGGTGGGACGCCAGGACAGACCGGATGACCTTCACAATCACGCGACAGGGCACCTCGAAGACGTCGGTGTGGACAGATAGCGTCAGGAATGCATTCAGGAAACAGGCCGGGCGATCAAAGACACAGGACATGTATGAACAGGCGGCGAGAAACTGGTCCCGAAGAGTGTGGTACCCCCGGGACCAGAGATGGATGCAAGCAACTAAAGAGGGACGGAGAGCTGCCAAGAGTGGGAAATTCAAAGATGAGCAGACATGGGGAAAAGAGTGTTTTGAAGATTTGGAGCGCAGAGATCTTGGAAAGCCCGCCACGACCACATGGACCACGGACTTCCTCGTTCGTGGTGGTGAGAGTCGTGAGGAGTTAGGCAAGTGGCTCAGAAATCGTGCGGTTCCTTGGAAACGGAGACGACGTCTCATACAGGTAGTAACGGACACTTTCCCGTGCGGGCAGTGGCTGCACAAGATTGGTCGCAGGTCGACGGCCGAATGTGAATTATGCCGGCGAATCAAAGAAATGACAGATGGAAACACTCAAGGAGATGTACCGGTTGAGAGCATAGGTCACATACAAAGTGCGGGGTGCTTAGGCCAGAGTGAGGTGGTCACAACGGCACACAATGAGTGCATCAGGGGCCTCATAGGGGATCTGCAAATGCATCGCAAGAAGAGGAGCAATCTTACGTTCTTGACGATGGAATCGGAGCACACGATCAATACCTTATGGGAGCAGGACGGATGCAGTGAGATCTGTTCCAAAGAGGAGTTATGGGAGGCGGCAAAGGAGGTTGAAATGTCAATCCCGCTGGGGGATAGCGATGACGTACCACCGGAATGGCAGTACGAAGAGAGATTCTGGCGGCGACGACTGGATGGCATAGCGCTGGACACTGTCAAGAAAAGATGCTACCTTCTTGAGTTCAAGAGAACGAGAGACCGTAGACTCTCGTACGAGGGAAAAGCAGCAGCGGTAGCAATCAAGCAGTACAGGAGCCTGATGAGCGGACTTAAGGCGATCGGGCTACAGCGAGGGTGGAAGGTGGAGCAACTGGTGTTCGTAGGGGGGACATGCGGGTCTGTCAACGAGGAAACGTTTAATACTAACCTTGAATTGTTAGACATACCAGCGGGCAAGCGGAACCACCTGCGGCAGAGAATGGCAAGGAGACTTTTAGAAGTACAAGACACAGTGCTACGAGCGTACTTTGCGCAGAAGTATGGGGAAAAACCGACACGGGGAGGGGAAGAGGGCAGCACAGCGAGGCCGGGAGGACTCGCACACCTAGGTGCCGATGTGTACGCGTGAAGGGACGGAAGGAGGCTCGGGCAGACAATTGTCTGGGGGGAGTTAGGGAGGGCGCAAGTGAGTTCATCTAACGATGATCGAGGTTGGAATGTGAGTCCACCTGCGGGTGGTCAAATCAGGTCATACACCTTCGGCCCTTTTGCAGCGGAGGCGATGTTACGCGAGCGCAAGGCGATGAAAGTGGTGAAGGATATGGATGGGAAGGGGCTTGAGGTTAGGAGTGTGGACGAGCGAAACGTGAAGAAGGGGAGCAACGTGAAGCCGTCGTGAAGAAGGAGGCTGAGGAGTAGGTCAAGGGAGGACAGGAGCCGATGTCGAATGTCGACGGGGAGCAGGGAGCAATCGGGTAGGGTAGTGACGGAACTATTTGTACATAAGGTGTCGATGATTGTGTAGGAGGTATGTGGCAGGCTGGTCAGAAGTGAGCAGCACCAGCCTGCACCTGGCCTTGGTAAGAGAACTAGGGCCAGCGGGCGTGCAGCAGAGTAGAGCACTGCATGCCCAATCCCGCTCGGGAGGAGGCCGTGCCGGGAAGGGTAGTAGGGCGGCTAACCTCATGTCAGGTAAGACATAGGAACGCCAGAAGGAGGGAGCCGATATGAGGCTCGAGGAGATCAAAGGAGAACTTCACCTTTGCTCGATTATCACTTTTTGTGAATGCACTTACGAGTGTAGTGGTTACTGAACAAGTACCAATAAACACCAAT
>Ga0075467_10001847_pt1 | contig 17207 bp, 17 predicted proteins | sample DEB08_DNA_9_FD_75067 | JGI IMG/M metagenome (GOLD analysis project Ga0075467, IMG submission 75067) | Aqueous microbial communities from the Delaware River and Bay under freshwater to marine salinity gradient to study organic matter... | ecosystem: Environmental > Aquatic > Marine > Coastal ... | reverse complement strand
TGCCGGCTACAACCACATCCACGTAACCAAGGACATGATCCAGGGTGCTACCGGCGTACTGACGTACACGGTGACCACGGGTAAGTTTACGGCTACGAAGACGATGGTGGTCGTGAAGTAAGCGACTGCTGATATAACGGGTCGCTTGAAATAAATTTCAAGCGACGTGACAGGATGCGCCGCTCCGATTGATTTCGGGGCGGCGCTCGTGTTTGGTTGCCCGTGCTTCAGCGCGGCCCCCGATTTACTAAAACTTCAAGTTTTGGTAAATCTTGCTGGGCGAACCCGGCACCGGCCAGGAGGCCGAATAATACCGTGTCGTAGGCTGAGCCAACGACATTCTTTTCTTCGCGCTGAAGCACGAAGAACCGGAGGACGCAGCGCCAGGAATGACGCGGAACCGGCCGGTTGCCTGTGCTTCAGCGCGGGCGTAGATTTGCTAAAACGCCAAGTTTTGGTAAATCTTTCCGAACCGAACCAGGCACTTTTATCGTCGTAGGCTCCAGCCCATAGCCGTCAGGCTAAGGAATACAAACCCCGCTGGCACCGCAGTCACAGACTGCTGTTGATATTTATTCGTAGACAAAGTCTACGAATAGCGGGTGGCGGCCTCCCGGCCGCAGTGCGATGCCCAGATTTGCTAAAACTTCCGGTTTTGGTAAATCTTTCCGAACCGAACCAGGCACTTTTATCGTCGTAGGCGCCAGCCCATAGCCGTCTGGCTAAGGAATACAAACCCCGCTGGCACCGCAGTCACATACTGCTGTTGATATTCATTCGTAGACAAAGTCTACGAATAGCGGCGAACCCAGTAACGGAAGAGCTCCGGCCAGGAGGCCGAATAATACGGTATCGTAGGTGGAGCCAACGACAATTTTGGCTTTTTCTTCGCGCTGAAGCACGAATAACCGGAGGACGCAGCGCCAGGAATGACGCGGAACCCCAGGACTACTATCCGAGATGCAGGCCATAAAAAAAAGAGGCTGCCTCTTGCTTTTGAGACAGCCTCTTTTCAGTTGGCTTATTCTGCCGGGGGTAGTGTTTACTCGCGTACCAACTGGAAGTCGGTGCGTCGGTTTCTGGCTTTACCGTCGTCGGTATTGTTGCTCGCTACGGGTTTGTCGGGACCGTTGCCGACCACGATGAGGCGGTTGGACGACATGTTGTGTTCCTTGATCAGGTAATCGGCTACCGCGCGGGCCCGGCGTTCTGACAAAGCGATGTTGGTGGCACGAGAGCCGACGTTGTCGGTATTGCCTTCGATACGGATACGGGCGTTGGCAAAAGCTTTGGCGATTTCCACAAATTCCTTGTCGATGATGTACTTGGAATTTTCGTCGAGTGTATGTTCACCGGTGCGGAAGGAGATGCTCACGGGCTTGGAGGCGATGGCTTCCAGGTTTTTCGCGTCGGTGCCTTCCACTTTGGAGAAGCTCTTGCTGGCTTCAGCGGCATTTTCAGGGCCGGTGAGCGTGGTTTTTTGTACCAGCGTAGGCATGCTGATCTGCCGCCAGCTGGGCACATTGCCATCGATGACGCCCAGTTTTTGGTATTCGTTGGTCATGCGGCGGTAAAGGGCGCTGCCATCCACGCCGGTAAAGGCTGTGTTGAGGCCAAAGAAGTTGAGGTTGTCACCGTGGGTAACCAGCCGGACATTGTCGATGGCGGCAATGGCATCCACTTCGGGGATGCCGAGGCCTTCGGAAAGGATTTTGCCCGCTCTGGCTTTGGCGCTGGCCGAAGCGTTGATCTCGGCGGCACCCTTCATCCAGCCTTCGTACAATTTTTGCAATTTGTCGCGGTTGGCGTTCACGTATTCGCGCTTGGCGAAGAAGAAGTCGGCGATGATATTGGAAGCCGAGCGGGTGCTTTCCAAAATCCGTGAACCGGGAACGGCCCGCACGGAAGCTTCATCGTCGGGGCTCCAGACCACGGCCGCATCGACCTGCTGGCTCTTGAAAGCAGCGGCCGCATCGACGGCCGAAGCCTGGGCCACAATAGTGACGTCATTGATACTCAGCCCACCGGCGTCAAGCAACCAGATGAGGAAAGAGTGCGAAGGCGTGAGTTCGGCCACGGCAATTTTCTTGCCTTTCAGATCGGCTACGGAACTGATGCCCCGGCGAACGACAATGGCGTCGCCACCCCGCGACCAGTCGGCCTGGAACAGCGCAACAGGATCGAAAGCACTCAGGCCGGATACGATGGTGGGGAAAGCGTCCATGGTGTACCAATGGAGGTCGATATCACCGGCTTTCCAGGCATTGAGGGAGGCGTCGACGTCGTCGTTGAGGACAAATTCTACGTTGATGCCGTATTCTTTGGTGAAGCGGGAGGCGGCGCTGGCAGCAAAGCCTTCGTTGAAGTATTGGCCACCGGCGTAGCCACCCCAGGTGACGATGCCGATGCGAATGACATCGTCATTGGCTGCCCGTGGTGTGGTGCTGCTGCTGCTGCCCTGGGAGTTGCCATTGGCAGCTGCCGAACCGTCGATCAGGCCGGAGTTCATGGCGTAGCGGATGCCAAAAAAAGCAGCAGCTACAACCAGAAATACGATCACAAGTTTGGAGAACGTGGTTAACCTAGCCATTGATTTATAGGGTATTAATTAGAAAATAGGATCAAAACTGCCGACAAGGGCTTACTCAAAGAAATTGTCATATTGGTTGCGATGATTGCTCTCGCGCACTTTTTCTTTTACGGGTGCATTCAGGTCCAGGATGTTGCTGTCGTCTTCGGCTTCCAGCAGGAGCGATGATTTTTCGTCTCCCAGAAGGAAGGACGTACTTTCCTTTTCCCATTTTTCCAGCATGGTGAGTCCTTCTTCTTCGAAGATACCTTCCTGGAGATCAATAGAATTCATAAAATTGGCCGAAACCTCCATGAAGCGTTCCATTTCACCCACTTTATTTCCGACATCTTCGGTGACTGCTTCCATGGCCATATCAAACATGGCGCGTTTGTCGGGGTCGCCGGAAATGATACTCATGGCCGAGTTCATGGCAGAATGGGAAGCGTGGATCGCCTTGCGCTCCTGTTCTTTGACCATTACCTGATCCTTAATATCTTCCGAAAGAATCTGGCTGTTCTCGTACATTTTCGTCAGCACCCGGTAGAGGACTTCCATGCGCTTGTAAAGGTCGTCGAGCTTCACGTTGGACTCCTTGAGGCGACCTGCCCGCCGCGACTTGAGGATCATCACGTTGGTCTTCTGCGTCTCTTTGGCTTTGCTCGCCATTTGCAGGTTGGAGGTGATTTCCTTTTGGTTATTGACGATGATCTCTTTGAGCTTGTGCATTTGCGCTCGCAGTTGGCTGATCTGCTTGTTCATCTTGCGCAAATTGTCCTGTAGGTCTTCTACGTAGGATTTCAGAATCCCGATGGGGTCCACTTTGACGAAGAGGCCCGTGATCCAGCGCATGACGCTTTTGTAGGAGAAACTGACCAGGGCCCGCATTTTAGGATCCAGAACCATATAGACCACTACGCCCAGCACGGCCAGGGTACCAGCGAGGTAGAGGGTATTGGCAAAAATAGCGGCCCAGGGCAGTGCCGTCAGGAGGAAGCCCGCTCCGGCCACCAGTGCGGCCATAAAGATGAGGCCAGTAACCCCTTCCGGGCGCTGCCAAAATGATTTTTGTTTGATTTGTGTCTTATCCATCTAAGTTAAAAAGGTTGTTATTTGAGATATTGTTTCATCTTTTCGACATCTGCCTGGATTTGGCCGACCAAACTCTGGTAGGAGGCGAAGAAGTCCACTTTGGTGTTTTCAATGGTGGACATCGCCTCACTGATTTCACCATCTAATTTACTCAATTTCTCCTGATGTTGTACAATTTCGGCCTGCAACTGTTGAATTTGGGCTTCTTTGTCCTTGATGGCCTGTTGCATTTGCAGCTGTTCCTCGCGTTTGCTGCCGATGCGGTTTTGCTGTTGGTTGGCCAGGGCAGCGCCAAATTTCGTTTCTTCGTCCTGGAGTACGTCCAGGTAATGCTGGGCCGTTTTCACCAGGAGTTCGGGGGTAGCGCCCATGGTTTGTGCCATGGCAAAAGCCGACTGGAAGGCCGTGGCTTCGGCCATGTTCATCTTTTGCAGCGATTGCAGCGATTTTTTATACTCCAGGTAATCGAAGCCATCCAGATTGGCTTTTTCCATCGCACCCAACAGGATATCGATAAATTTAGGTGTTACCTTACCGGTAGTGGTGGTTTTTGTGCTGGTGCTACCTGAAGGAGTTGGTGGAGCTGGCGCGGTTTTTCCTGCCGGAACAGCAGGTTTTCCTTTAGCAAGTTCTGCTTCTTCGATGACGAAGAGTGACTTGAGGTTTTTTAGTATGGCCATTGTACTGAGGTAATGGATTTTTCACAAAGTAAGTAAAAGTATCCCAGAAAATCCTAAAGCTGCTCTATCTTCGCGCAAACGCGGGCAATAGATGGCTTTTTTGGCAAAAAAACAACCTGTCGGGCCGGTTTTAAATCTTTAAGATGACTTTTGACGTTACTATACCAGTACTAAATGAGGAGTTGACCCTGGCCGACAACGTGGGCTTACTGCATGTTTTTTTGCAGCAGCATTTCCCCCAGTCTGGTCAGTGGCAAATTGTTATTGCCGATAATGGCTCCACCGACCGTACGCGGGCAATTGCCCAGGAGTTGAGTGAGGTCTATCAGGAAGTACAGTGGGTCAGCGTTCCCCGCAAAGGGGTGGGCCTGGCCTTAAAAACCTCCTGGATGCAGTCGCAGGCCGATATCGTGGGGTACATGGATCTGGATCTCGCCACCGACTTGCCCCATTTTTTAGAAACTTACGCAGCGTTGGCCGAGCAGGGGTATGACCTGGTCTACGCCAGCCGCCTGCACCCCCGGTCGGAGGTCATCAACCGGCCGCTGAAAAGAGAAATCGCCTCCCGGGTCTTCAACTATTTGCTGAAATTATACCTCGGGGTAGGATTTTCTGATGGCATGTGCGGGTTCAAATTCCTCCGCCGCGACCGACTCCCCGCGCTGATGGCCGGAGGCGCTCAAAACGATGGGTGGTTTTTCAGTACCGAACTCCTGACGGTGGCCGAATGGCAAAACCTAAAGCTCTACGAACTCCCCGTCAAATGGACGGATGACGTGAGCAGCAGCCGCGTGGAGATTATTCCGCTGGCCAAGCGCTACCTCAACGACATGGTCGCCCTCAAAAAATGGCAACCCAACCCTAGCAAAAGCTACTAATCCTTAACCAGAAATATACAACCAGATGGCTAACGCATTTTTTAAAGTACCAACACCCGTTAACGAACCCATCCTGGCTTACCGGCCCGGTTCACCAGAAAGAGCAGATTTACACGAGGCCATTACGGCCTTTAAGGCGCATCCGCTGGAACTGCCAATGTACATTAACGGGGAATGGGTGACCACCAAAGATCGCGTTGCTGTTCATCCACCACACGAACACCAACATACGCTGGCCTACTTCCACCAGGGAGATGCGCAGCACGTAAACGCAGCCATTGATGCTGCTATAGCCGCCCAGCCCGCCTGGGAAAATATGCCCTGGCAGGATCGCGCTGCCGTTTTCCTGAAAGCGGCCGACCTCATCAGCGGCCCTTACCGCAGCCGCATGAATGCCGCTACGATGCTGGGGCAGAGCAAGAGCATCTACCAGGCCGAGATCGACTGTGTGGCCGAATTGGTGGACTTCCTGCGCTTCAATGTGCAGTATATGACCCAAATTTACCAGGAGCAACCCCACAGCTCGACCACCATCTGGAACCGCCTGGAATACCGCGCCCTGGAGGGGTTTGTTTTTGCGATTACGCCGTTCAACTTTACGGCTATTGCAGGTAATCTGCCCGCGGCACCAGCCATGATGGGCAATGTGGTGGTGTGGAAACCGGCCGAAACCCAGGTCTTCGCCGCTAAATTGGTGATGGAGATTTTCCACGAAGCTGGCCTTCCTGCCGGAGTGATCAACCTCATCTACGTGGATGGACCCCTGGCGGGCGACATCGTGTTTTCGCACCGGGATTTTGCCGGACTCCACTTCACGGGCAGCACCAAGGTATTCCAACACCTCTGGACGACCATTGGCAAGAACATTGCCAATTACCGTTCCTATCCTCGCATTGTCGGAGAGACCGGCGGGAAGGATTTTGTGGTGGCGCATTCTTCTTCCAATCCGGTAGAAGTAGCCGTAGCACTAGCGCGTGGCGCCTTCGAATACCAGGGCCAAAAATGCTCTGCTGCTTCGCGCGCCTACTTGCCGGCCAGCTTGTGGCCCGCGATCAAGGAGCGGTTGGTGGCGGATATGGCGACCTTTAAAATGGGCACCGTCGAGGATTTGTCTAATTTCATCAATGCCGTCATTGACGAGCGGTCCTTCGACAAAATCAGTGCGTACCTGGCTCAGGCCAAACAAGACAGCAAAGCCGTGATCATTGCGGGTGGACATTGTGATAAGTCGCAGGGCTACTTCGTGGAGCCTACGGTTATTGTGACCACCGACCCGCACTACCGCACGATGGAGGAGGAAATCTTTGGCCCGGTACTGACGATCTACGTTTACCCCGACGCCGAATTTGAGGCGACGCTGGAAACGGTAGACCAAACATCTCCGTACGCCCTGACGGGGTCCATCTTTGCGCGCGAGCGCTGGGCCATCAATCTGGCGATGGATAAATTGCGCCACGCGGCGGGAAATTTTTACATCAATGACAAACCCACCGGAGCAGTTGTGGGGCAACAGCCATTTGGTGGCGCACGTGGTTCGGGAACGAATGATAAAGCAGGTTCTATACTGAATCTTTACCGTTGGATCAGCCCCCGAACGATCAAGGAAAGCTTTGTGCCAGCACAAGATTATCGCTATCCGTTCTTAGGTTAGTCTTTGTCATCCCGAAAATTTCAGGATAGCCGATAAACCAACAAGAAAGCCATCCCGATCACTTCGGGATGGCTTTCTGTTATACTGTTTATCTAATAAACTCTTAGTGGGTCACCGCATACTGTGCATCAATCATTCCCCAGCCAAAATTGCCATCGCGGCCAGGATAAATGGAAGCGGCATTTTTTAGTCGATTCAACACCTGCGTGCGGCTCTGCCCGGGGTTGGTAGCCCAAACCAAAGCTGCAATACCTGCGGTAGTAGCCGTGGCGGCGCTGGAACCACCCACGTAAGCAGGAACATCACCACTCAAAGCCAGAGTAAGCGAAGTGCGGCCATCGTCATTGCGGCGCTGCATCGGTACGATAAAATCTACCTGGCTACCGTCATGGCAGGTATTGCAACGCACCAAAGGGAAGCCTTCTTTAACACCCGTTACCGCTACCGTTTGAGACATGTTGGCAGGGAAAATAACCCCCCACCAGCTGGTCCAACTCAGGGAAGTACCCGCTGCGGCAAAGATGAGCTTTCCTTTATTATAAGCGTAGAAAATACCATCGGCTACCGTGCTGCTGTAAAATACATCGCCAATAGACATGCTGATGATTTTTACATCGCTGCGGTTACCCGCAGCTACCAGTGCGTCTTTTACGCCGGTTTTTTCACTTGAACCATTGATCACCACATCGCCGGTTGCGCGATAGGAAATCAAATCAGCTTTGTAGGCTACTCCCACCGAAGAGCCGCCCGAAGCACGTGGTGCTGAAATAAGCCCCGCCATTTGGGTGCCGTGTCCGCAATCATCGTCCGGGCCATCAGGTGATGCCCACCACCACCAGGAACTTACGTAAGTTCCGAAGCGGGAGATATAGCGCCCGGTAGATTGCCCCGAGGCAAACTGGCTGCCTAGTTTGGACTGATTAGGAGAGGTGCCTGTATCAATCAGGCACACCCCAATATTATCCCCCTGACTGGTGTTCCACGCAGTAGGAATATTAAGCAAATTGAAATTCCAGGGAATCTTGACCGCGGGGGAAGTCGTCGTGAAATCAGCAGATGGGATATTAGAATTTGGTGTAACGCCACAACCCGAATCACTGCGATCAGCTACTTCCTCCATGGTGTAATTCATGGGCTCTACATAGCGCACATCGGCACGGTTGCGTAAAGCTTCCACAATGGCAGGATGCTTGATTAAGATGTTAAAATTAGGCAGCACTTCCTCCACAGGGTGGCCCATCAGTAGTTTTTCCTCCGTGATGTTGTCGTTGGGAAAATACTTTTGGGTCTCTTGCAAAACGAAGTCGATCAAGTCCTGGCGGACATTGCGCCAAGCTGGTGTGGTAATGTCAATTTCGTGGATCTTGTCTTCGATATTGCTGAAGCCAGCAGGTTGGTAGCCAATGGCTGCAATATCGTTACCGTGGGAAATAGCGCTCCAAACGAGATCTACAGAAGCGGTTTCCCATTTGAAGACTTGCTTTTGTTGCAATTGCTGTAAGACAAATTCATTGATGGCAGACTTACTCATGCGCTCAGGCGTAGCCAGCGTAATGTCGTCTTCAGACGAAATTTGCGTTCTGCTACAACTTAAAACAAGAAGTAGTGCCAGAATAGGTAGGATTAGGTAATTCCGAAGCATAGTTGGATAGTTGTTGCTATTTTGTGTACTAAATATGGATAATCGGAGTGAAAATACTATTTTATTTGGATATTTAAATTAATTCTACCGTTCTCCAAAAATTTTACTACCAATCCTCACCATCGTACTTCCCTGTTGAAGCGCTAAGGGATAATCGCCAGACATGCCCATGGATATTTCTTTGAAATGTGCTTGCTCACGGAAGTAATCTTTTTTGAGTTGGTCAAAATAAGATTTCAGGGTTTGAAATTCTTGCGCTACCTGTGCTTCCTCATCGGTGAAAGTAGCCATGCCCATCACCCCCACGATCTGGGCATGAGCCAGTTGCTGCCAGGCGCCGTCGGCCAGCATGCTGAAGATAGCGTCGGGGCTGTAGCCAAATTTGGTGTCTTCTTCGGCTATCTTGAATTGCAGGAGGACCTGGATCGTCCGATTTTCGGCGGCGGCACGCTTGTCAATTTCGGCGAGCAGCTTCCAACTGTCTACCGAGTGGATGAGGTGCACAAAAGGCGCGATGTATTTGACTTTGTTCGTTTGCAAGTGACCAATAAAATGCCAGCGGATATCTTTGGGCAAGGTTTCCGCTTTTTCTACCAATTCTTGTACGCGGTTTTCGCCAAAATCCCGGATCCCCAGATCATAGGCCGCACGGAGGGTGCTGGCGGGATAGGTTTTCGAAACGGCAACCAGTTGCGCGTGGTAAGGTGCCAGTTCAGCGTGGATGTTATTCAGTATGGTTTTCAACATGATGGGGGTCAACTTTTAGACTTCTTTAACGCCTGCGTCAAAAATAAGCTATTGGGGCTGCTCGTTTATCTTAGCAAGCGTAAAGAAATAATTTAGACCATTTGGATTTTGGAAAAAATGCGAAAGAACAGACCACGCCTAAAGCGTGGAGGTTGTGAGTGTTTTCTTCCGAAATCTAAGCACAAATGGTATAATTTATTTTAGTTCAATTACCTGGCATCGAAAACTTACAGCATCATGGCTTACTATTCATCCGATCGCATCGAACGCCGCAACCGTCGCAAAGCAATTGTCATTACAACGGTACTTTACCTGGGCTTGTTCAGCCTTTTCCTGATAAAAGACGAAGTGGCGTGGCGCGAATACCTGCCCGCTGGTCTGGTGGAATTATTGGGAGAAGCGCCCACCGCAGATTCGGCGGTAGCGAATACGGATAATATACGCCCATAGGGTGATCGTGTTCGTAGACCAACCGGCTCGGAGGTCGCGTGGAGATTTGTCGCCTCCACCAACAACTGGAAAAGCCATTCCCCAGGTACTGCGGAATGGCTTTTCAATAGGGCCGAAGCGTTGGGGTTGTGCTAACCGCGGAACACGTCGGTTCCGGCAAAATGGAAAGCCGCTTCAATCTGGGCATTTTCGTCAGAATCGGAACCGTGCACGGCATTTTCACCAATGCTCGTAGCGTAAAGTGCGCGGATGGTACCGGGCGCAGCATCCGCAGGATTGGTAGCGCCGATCAAGGTGCGGAAATCTTCCACGGCATTGTCTTTTTCCAAAACAGCTGCTACAATACAGCCGCTAGACATGAACTCCACCAACTCGCCGTAAAATGGGCGGGCAGCGTGTACGGCGTAAAATTCACCCGCTTTTTCGGCAGATAATTTGGTAAGCTTCATCGCTACGATGCGGAAACCTGCTTCGTTGATTTTGGCTAAAATGCCGCCAATGTGACCCGCTTTCACGGCGTCAGGTTTGATCATCGCAAAGGTGATATTGCCTGTCATGGTATTATATAATTTTGGTAGTTATTTCAAAAAACGCTGCAAAAGTAAACAAATGCCCCTGAGCAACAAAGCCTGCCCCAAACATTTTGGCAGAATCAATTATTTTTGTCAACTTCGCACCCTTGACTAAATTTTGGATAATTGTCTTTGTACGACTTCACCTGACATTTTATGGAAAACCTTGCCACACTCAAGCGGATATTGAGCATTCCTCAGGATGTCGCAATTATCAGTCATCGCAATCCTGATGGTGATGCCATCGGCTCTTCTCTTGGCTTGAGTTTGTTTTTACAAAGAAACGGGCATAATGTGAAGGTTGTCGTTCCTTCGGAACACCCCGACTTTCTGGCCTGGATGCCACAAGCGGATGATATTCATATTTACGATAATGAACCGGAAGCAGCTACCTGGGCTATTGAAAAAGCGACGCTGATTTTTTGTTTGGATTTCAATTCCCTGGAGCGGGTGGACAAAGTAGGCGAGCTCGTCGCGGCGTCGCGGGCGCCGGTGGTCATGATCGATCACCACCTCTTTCCAGAATCTTTTGCCGAATACGTCTTGAGCGATACGACCGCCAGTTCCACTTGTGAGCTGATTTACGATTTTATTTACCTGCTGGGCCAGGGTCAGCTTTTGGATCCTCAAATCGGGGACTGCCTCTTTACGGGCATTCTCACGGATACGGGATCCTTTAAATACAGCAATTCTCCCAAGCTTTTTCGCACCGTGGCCAACCTCTTGGAGCGGGGCGTAGACGACCTGCGCATCCAGGATCTGGTGTTTAATACCATGGAAGAAAAACAATTGCGTATCCTGGGACACTGTCTTTACAACCGCATGGAAATTCTGCCGGAATTCAGTACCGGAATTATCACCCTCACCAAAGACGACTACGCCGCTCTGGACATCAAGCGCGGCGATACCGAAGGGGTAGTCAACTTTCTGCTCAAGATGCGCGGCGTAAAACTGGCCGCTTTCATTCACGAGCAGCCGACCATCGTGAAGCTGAGCTTGCGCTCCAAGGGTGATATCGATGTGCAGGAGATGGCCCGTCAACATTTTCGGGGTGGTGGGCACAAAAACGCAGCAGGTGGTGCCAGTTTTCACAACCTGGCGGTGACGGTGCGCCGCTTCAAAGAAATCTTACCCCAGTACCAACAACAGTTACAAGGCTGAAATAAATTTTTATGACCGCAGAACAGTTAAAAGACCTGCAAAGTCGCCTCGAACAGTTGAGGCACTATCTTTGACGTCGCCGAACGACAACATAAGATCGCAGAATTAGAACAGCAATCCATTAATCCCGATTTCTGGAACGATCCCAAACGGGCTGAAAGCTTGCTGAAAGAATTGAAAAGCCACAAAAACTGGGTAGGCCAGTACGAACGCGTAGCTACGGCTGTCGACGACCTGGAAGTTTTGTTTGAATTCTTCAAAGAAGGCGAAGGAACCGAAGCAGAGGTCGGAGCCAAGTACAAATCTGCCCGGGAGCAAATCGACGAAGTAGAATTCCACTCCACCCTCAACCGACCCGAGGACGAGTTGCACGCCATTTTAGAGATCAATGCCGGCGCTGGCGGCACCGAAGCCTGCGACTGGGCCGAGATGCTCAACCGCATGTACCTGATGTGGGCCGAGAAAAGTGGGTTTAAAATTTCGGAATTGGACCGCCAGGATGGTGATGTGGCAGGGATAAAATCCGTTGCCTTGGAAATCAAAGGCGACTTCGCCTACGGCTTGCTCAAAGGTGAAAACGGGGTCCACCGCCTGGTGCGCATCAGCCCTTACAATTCCCAAGGCAAGCGGATGACCTCCTTTGCCTCCGTCTCGGTGCACCCTATGGTGGACGATACCATTGAGATTGAAGTCAATCCTGCGGATATAGAATGGGATACTTTTCGTTCGAGCGGCGCGGGCGGACAGCACGTCAACAAGACAGAATCAGCCGTTCGGCTCCGGCATTTGCCCAGTGGGGTAGTGGTGTCGTGCCAGGAAGAACGTTCCCAACATTTGAACCGCGACAAGGCGATGCAGATGCTGAAGTCCCGCCTCTACGAGATCGAACTCGAAAGGCAACGCTCGGAGAAGGACAAGCTGGAAGCCCAGAAGATGAAAAACGAATGGGGAAGCCAAATTCGTTCCTACGTCCTCGACGACCGCCGGGTAAAGGACCACCGCACCAACTTCCAGACCTCCCAAACGGATGCCGTGCTCAATGGCGACCTGGATGATTTTCTGAAAGCCTGGTTGATGTTTGATGGGAAGGCGTAATGGATTGGTACCTCCCTTCAAGATGATTTTGAAGGGAGGTATCATTTTTTATTGTAAAATCCTTATCTTTATCGTAGTATTTATTAGAAAAAGAAAAGGCCATGGGTGTTGACATCTTAAAGCAAAAGTTGATAGAGCGTATTGAGCAAGGAGATGAACAGTATATTCGCGTAATGACTGCTGTAAGCAATGCACTTGTCGAATCTGCTGAATTTGACGTGGAAGCCTATCGGGCTAGCCTTAAACCAATGACGGTGGAAGAGCTGATAGCAAGAATGAAGCCGTAGATAAGCTTAGTTTACAAACTACACCCTTTAGCTAAAAAGAGAAGAGCCATCAGCATTGCTAATGGCTCATTCCAATGTAAACGTCCTAAAACCCTAAATCTCAATTCTTTATTTATTAATCAACAACTTGAGGGTGCTGAATCCTTCGGCACTGCTGACCTGGAGTTGGTACATGCCGGGAGCCAACTGACTCATATCCAGATTGTTCGTGCCTGGGTTTAGGGTGCTTTTTTGCACAATCTGGCCCGTCACCGCAATAACCTGCAGGCTAATCTGTCCTTTTATCGTTTCAATTACGTCAATGGTAACCTGTCCGCGGGTCGGGTTGGGATAAACCGAGCTGTTGACAATTTGGGCAATTTCCTGAATACCCACCACGCCTTCCGACTCGTAGGCGCCAATGTCGCGGCGGCCCACAATGCTGCTGTCGCGTTGGTCATTGAAAGTGTCCGTTGGGTCACCACCGTCTACTCCGGGGCTGCCTTGCCGCAGGGCGTGCGTGTCGGTGAATCCACCGTTATCTTCCAGCGGGCCAATATTCGGAGCTACGCCTTCCTGGTCATTCGGGGCCGGCGTAAACGCGTTGGCATCATCACTGGCCACCAGGTTGTAGTCATTGGAAGTATACATGCCCGACACATCCTGTCCGCTGGTTCCGTTGGCTGCTATTCCATTTCTTAGCGTAAGGTTGTTCAATACGACCTCACCACCCAAAATGTTGAAAATCCGGCCCGTGTTGTTGCCATCGATGATAAGATTAAGACCAGGTAATCCGGAGATCGTTATGGTCTTATCAATGACAATCTCGGCGTTCAATTCAACGGCTACTACAGCCGTGGCAAAAATGACTTCGCTACCTGCGGCGGCGTTAGCTATTACCTGTCTTAAAGCTCCGGGAGATCCGTCATCGATTCCGGTCGTTACAATTTGTCCGGTGGCAATGCTGCTGGTAGCCAGCAGGAATATTAGAGAAAATAAAAGGGTAGTGAAAATCTTCATAGTTTAAGTTTTTGGTTTAGATATACCTATGTGGTTGGGCTTGTAAGTGGATGTTTTTGTCCGAAACAGGTGGGATGACCACGCTAACGGTTACGCAGGACGGTTTTGAAGGAGCTGCCGAAGGGCAAAAAAGATACGAAGACGTGGCCAACAAAGGAGAGGGATGGAACCCTATTCTGGTGCAGATCAAGGCTCTTGTGGAAAGGTAGAATCACTATTCGTTTTTTCTGCAACAAGAATGCCCCAAAAGCACAGCTGCTTTTGGGGCATTTCTTTTGACCTCTTTTGACCTACTACTTAAAGGTGAATAACCTCGCCGTAGGCTGCTGCTGCGGCTTCCATGATGGCTTCGCTCATGGTAGGGTGGGGGTGGATGGATTTGATGATCTCGTGTCCGGTCGTTTCCAGCTTGCGGGCCACGACTACCTCCGCGATCAGTTCGGTCACGTTGTTACCGATCATGTGCGCGCCCAACCATTCGCCGTATTTGGCGTCGAAGATAACTTTGACAAAACCGTCACTAGCTCCGGCTGCTTTAGCTTTTCCGGAGGCGGTGAAGGGAAACTTACCTACTTTTAGTTCGTAGCCAGCCGCAATGGCTTCGGCTTCCGTATAACCGACGGAGGCAATTTCAGGCACGCAGTAGGTGCAGCCAGGAATGTTGTTGTAATCGATGGGCTCGGGATGATGGCCAGCGATTTTTTCAACACAAGTAATAGCTTCGGCACTGGCCACGTGGGCAAGAGCTGGCCCTGGAACCACGTCACCGATAGCATAGATGCCGGGCACATTGGTCTGGTAATAAGCGTCGACCTGAATGATTCCCCGGTCGGTGGTGATGCCCAATTCTTCGAGACCGATGTTTTCGGTATTCGGTGTAACCCCCGCTGCCGACAGTACCACATCGCATTCAATGACTTCCTCGGCGCCCGTTTTCCGGTTTTTGGTGGTTACTTTGCAACCCGCACCAGTGGTATCTACTTTTTCTACCGAGGTATTGGCGAGCACCTTGATGCCCTTTTTCTTGTAGATCTTGGTCAGTTCCTTGGATATGTCGGCGTCTTCGCGGGGTACCAGGCCTGGTTCCATGAACTCTACTACCGTCACTTCGGTGCCAATGCTGTTGTAAAAATAGGCAAACTCTACCCCGATGGCACCGGCACCCACAACGACCATTTTCTTGGGCTGCTTGTCCAGACTCATGGCTTTGCGGTATTCGATAATTTTCTTGCCATCGATAGGAATATTGGGCAGCTGCTTGGCCCGGCCACCCGTAGCAATAATAATATGGGGCGCTTCGTAAGTGGTCTTTTTCCCTTCTTTGTCGGTTACCTCTACCTTCTTTCCCCTCACCAGGCGGCCCTCGCCATCGATGGTGGTAATTTTGTTTTTGCGGAAAAGAAAATTAATCCCCTTACTCATGCCATCGGCTACCGAACGGCTGCGGGAGATCATATTGCCAAAATCTGCTTTGGCATCCTTGACGGTGATCCCATAATCTGCAGCATGCTGAATGTATTCAAAAACCTGAGCACTCTTGAGTAGTGCTTTAGTGGGAATACAGCCCCAGTTCAAACAAATTCCACCCAGGCTTTCGCGTTCTACTACTCCTACTTTCATACCCAATTGGGCAGCACGAATAGCCGCTACGTAACCTCCGGGGCCGGAGCCAATAACAATGAGATCAAAATTCATATTATAATTTTTATTACTGGTTTTTAAACAAACCAACCCAGTGGTAAGTTGGAAAGGGTCAGTTTATGCTGGCGCAAAGATAGGGAAGTGGTGCCAAAAAAAGAACCCCACCGAATGGCGGGGTTCGAATAAACTTACTGATACCAAATAAAATATCTTTATCAGGTAGCGCAGACAATGCCTTAACATCAAAATAAACGATTTGACGTGCACCTCACACTCCTGTATAATCTCTTTAGGAAAATCTTCGATGGCTGGGGGACCTTCCATGTTGCCTGATCGAAGACTTACTTAGCAGATGTAAAAGTAGGGTATTTGCAGGTACTGGACAAATATAAGACCGAAAAAATCCTTCGTCGGGTTATTAAAATAAGTATCATTTTTTTGTTTAATTTGTTTAAAATCAATAGTTTACGTATATGAAAATAAAACCTTAAACAACCTGTTAGACTGCCGAAACCCTATAAAAACCAAGGGCTGACGGGAATTTGTCGGAGTCGAAAAAAAAAAGACAAACAAGAAGTTGTAAGCAAGGCATTAATGTTTTTTCGGTATAAAAACACAGCTAAAAGGTGGTCTGGTAAACAAAAGCGGGCGTATCACGTTTCTATATTTCAGTTTATAAAATTATCAAACTTAGTTTTCCCTCATCATAATTCAATCTTTCGTTGCTCAGTTGAGTAGGAGCGAATAGATCATGTGAGTCTGCCTTAGCATAGAGGGAGAGCTAATTTTTATTACCTCAAAATAAGCAAAAAATGCGCAAGGACGAATTTCCTGCCGTTAAGAGCATGAGTAACAACGGTCATAATTCTGGCAAGAATGGTATGGCCGGTAAAGACAGCGTTCTCAACCAAAGACTGGCAGACATTGCCACCCCGCTCAAACCTGATGCCTTTGCCCGTAGCGACGAAGATAAGATGGCCATCATTGAAGACCACTTCCGCGAAATAATGGATACGTTGGGGCTTGATCTTACCGATGATTCGCTGCAGGATACACCGCGCAGGGTAGCCAAAATGTTTGTCAAAGAGATTTTTTCGGGCCTTAACCCGGTGTCTAAGCCATCCATGTCGCTCTTCGAGAACAAGTACCGCTACAACCAGATGCTGGTGGAGCGGAACATCAAAGTCCACTCGTTTTGCGAGCACCATTTCTTGCCTATTTACGGTAAGGCTCACGTAGCTTACATTGCCAACGGAAAAGTAATTGGTTTGTCCAAACTCAACCGAATTGTCGAGTACTACAGCCGGAGGCCGCAGGTGCAGGAGCGCCTGACGATCCAAATTGCCGAAGAAATGCGTACTGTTTTAGGTACGGAAGATGTGGCGGTATACATTGAAGCTTACCACATGTGCGTGCAGGCACGGGGCATCCAACACGAAGCTTCCGTAACTTCTACTTCGGACTTTAGTGGTAAATTTTTGAATGAAAGTGTACGCGCTGAATTTATGCAAACGATCAGGAATCGTGACTAGGTAAGGAACGGTTAATCCTTAGTGTCCGATAATATTGCTCATTTGCTGATAAAGCTCCTCGGCAGTTTCCTGTTCGGGGTGATGAATGAAGTACTGAACGGCGGCCTTTTCGTAAAAGGGTCGCCGTTCAGCTATTTTATCGTGTACGTAGCAGGCGAGTTCGGGTTGGTCCAGTTTTTTTAGCAAAGGGCGTTTAAATTTTCCTTTCCAC
>Ga0075467_10001844_pt1 | contig 17217 bp, 18 predicted proteins | sample DEB08_DNA_9_FD_75067 | JGI IMG/M metagenome (GOLD analysis project Ga0075467, IMG submission 75067) | Aqueous microbial communities from the Delaware River and Bay under freshwater to marine salinity gradient to study organic matter... | ecosystem: Environmental > Aquatic > Marine > Coastal ... | reverse complement strand
TAAAATCGGATCAAATTCCGGCTTTTCTTCTTTTTCAACTGGCTCAGATATATCACGGAGTTCTACGAAAGCATCTAGTTGTTCAGCTAAAATAGTAGCTGCACGACGTATTGCTTCTTCCGGATCTATAGTGCCATTTGTTTCCATGTCAATAATTAACTTATCAAGGTCAGTTCTTTGCTCTACTCGAGCAGACTCAACGTTGTAAGATATACGATCAACTGGGCTGTATGAAGCATCCACTAATAAACGACCAATAGGTCGATCATCTTCTTCTGAAGAGCGGCGAGTTGATGCAGGAACATAACCACGACCCATTTCTACTTTAATACGCATGCTGAGCTCAGCTTCGCCAGTTAAAGTACAAACCAAATGGTCAGGGTTAACAATTTCCACATCGCCATCATGCTGGATATCACCAGCTAAAACTGGTCCCGCACCGGATTTCACTAAAGTTAGTGTTGCTTCAGTTTTGCCTTCAAGACGCACGGCTAAACCTTTGAGGTTAAGCAATATTTCAATAACATCTTCTTGAACGCCTTCTTTGGTGCTGTATTCATGCAACACACCATCGATTTCAACTTCTGTTACAGCACATCCTGGCATTGAAGACAATAATATGCGACGTAACGCGTTACCTAGCGTATGGCCAAACCCACGTTCTAAAGGTTCAAGTGTGACCTTTGCGCGAGTTGACGAGACGTTATCAATTTCAACTAATCTTGGTTTTAAAAATTCAGTTACAGAACCTGACATTGTTTCCTCTCTTCTTTAAGCTTTACTTAGAGTAAAGTTCGACAATCAACTGTTCGTTAATATCAGCGGACAAGTCAGTTCTTTCAGGAACACGTTTAAATGTGCCTTCCATTTTCTTGTTATCTACTTCAATCCAAACTGGTTTTTCACGCTGATCAGCTAGTTCCAGAGCAGCAACAATACGCGCTTGCTTTTTCGCTTTCTCACGAACGGACACAACATCATCAGCAGAAACATTAAATGAAGGAACGTTAACAACTTTACCGTTAACCAATATGGCTTTATGGCTTACAAGTTGACGTGCTTCAGCACGAGTACTTGCAAAACCTATACGGTATACAACGTTGTCTAGACGCTGCTCCAAAAGCTGTAACAAGTTTTCACCTGTGTTGCCTTTTAAGCGTGCTGCTTCTTTATAATAGTTACGGAACTGCTTTTCCAATACACCGTACATACGACGTACTTTTTGCTTTTCACGTAGCTGAACACCATAATCAGACAAACGTCCACGACGAGCGCCATGTTGACCAGGTGCGGTATCAATTTTACATTTAGATTCGATTGCTCGAACGCCGCTTTTAAGGAATAAATCTGTTCCTTCGCGACGGCTAAGTTTGAGTTTTGGACCCAAATATCTTGCCATGTTCTTTCTCCAACTGTCCGTCGATTAAACGCGACGTTTTTTCGGTGGACGACAACCGTTGTGAGGAATAGGTGTCACATCGGTAATATTAGTGATTTTATAACCAGCAGCGTTCAAAGCTCGGATCGCAGATTCACGACCTGGACCTGGGCCCTTAACGAACACTTCTATGTTTTTCAAACCGTAATCCTGAGCGGCTGTACCAGCACGTTCAGCAGCTACTTGAGCAGCAAATGGTGTTGATTTGCGTGAACCACGAAAACCTGAACCACCTGATGTTGCCCATGACAGAGCATTGCCCTGTCGGTCAGTAATAGTCACTATTGTGTTGTTGAAAGAGGCATGAATATGAGCCATACCATCAGCAACTTGACGTTTTACGCGCTTACGCGTTTTAGGTTGTGCTTTAGCCATAATATCCCCCGCTTATCGTTTTATTGCTTTGCGAGGACCTTTACGGGTACGCGCATTAGTTTTAGTGCGCTGACCACGTAGAGGAAGACTACGACGGTGGCGAATACCACGGTAGCAACCCAAATCCATCAAACGTTTAATACTCATTGATACTTCACGGCGAAGGTCACCTTCAACTGTGAACTTAGCAACTTCATCACGAAGCTTATCAATCTGTTCTTCACTAAGATCTTTGATCTTGGTTGTCTCTGCAACACCAGAAGCTACACAAATGCTTTTAGCACGAGTGGAGCCAACACCATAAATTGCAGATAATGCAATTACAGTATGCTTGTGCTCAGGGATGTTAATGCCAGCAATACGGGCCATTAACAGTACTCCTTATAATTTATAGTCATTAGCCTAAAAAGCCCGATAGGATACTTACCCAATAACTAAATTGCAAATAAGGATTGAGGCGCTAGTGTATCTAGACGACCCCCAATCCAGTCGATTAACCCTGCCTTTGCTTATGCTTAAGGTCAGAACTGCAAATCACACGCACAACACCGTTGCGCTTAACGACTTTACAGTTACGGCAAATCCGCTTGACTGATGCACGAACTTTCATTTCATCACTCCGTAAATCGCTATCTTAGCGGCCATAGCCTTTAAGATTAGCTTTTTTAAGAACAGACTCATATTGATTAGACATCAAATGGGTCTGCACCTGCGCCATGAAATCCATGACAACCACTACCATAATAAGTAGTGATGTACCGCCAAAGTAGAACGGAACGTTCCAGGCGATCAACATGAACTCAGGCACTAAACATATAAAGGTTATGTAAAGTGCACCTGCCAAAGTAAGGCGTGTCATCACTTTATCAACATATTTAGATGTTTGCTCACCAGGACGAATACCAGGAACAAAAGCTCCAGACTTCTTCAAGTTGTCTGCTGTCTCGCGTGGGTTAAAAACCAAGGCGGTGTAGAAGAAACAGAAGAAGATAATCGTCGCAGCATATAACATCACATACAAAGGTTGACCGGGGGACAACTGAAGCGCCACATCTTGTAACCAAGATAATGACTCATTCTGACCAAACCAGTTTGCAATGGTACCAGGGAACAAAATTATACTTGATGCGAAAATAGGAGGGATAACACCTGCCATGTTCACTTTTAAAGGTAAGTGCGTGCTTTGTGCAGCAAAGACCTTGCGACCTTGTTGACGTTTTGCATAGTTGACAACAATACGTCGTTGACCACGCTCTACGAATACAACAAACCCAGTGACGGCAATAATAATTACACCCACTAACATCAAGAACAATAAATTCAGTTCGCCTTGCCTTGCCATTTCAGCAACATTACCTAATGCTGATGGCAAACCAGATACAATACCGGCAAAAATCAGAATAGAGATACCGTTACCAATACCTCTCTCTGTAATTTGTTCACCTAACCACATTAAGAACATCGTTCCCGTGACTAAGCTTATCCATGCTGTAAAGTAAAAACCGAAGCCGGGATTAATTACCAAACCTTGTATAAGGTTGGGTAAGTTTGTCGCAATTCCAACTGCTTGGAATGATGCCAACACTAAAGTAAAGTACCTTGTGTATTGGCTAATTTTACGACGTCCTGCTTCACCTTCCTTTTTAAGTTCCATCATCGGCGGATGCATATGTGACATCAACTGAATAATAATGGAAGCTGTAATATAAGGCATGATGCCTAGGGCTAGAACTGACGCGCGTTCAAGTGCACCACCGGAGAACATGTTGAACATCTCCACGATAGTACCTTTCTGTTGCTCAAACAATTGAGCTAACACCGCAGCGTCAATACCAGGAATAGGCACATAAGAACCAAACCTAAATACTATGATCGCACCAAGTACAAACAACAATCTTGATTTAAGTTCGCTCAAGCCGCCTTTAGCGCTCGAATCCTGTCCTGGTTTAGCCATCTAGCCTATTCCTCTACTTTACCGCCAGCCGCCTTGATTGACTCAAGAGCGCCTTTTGATACCTTTAAACCACTAATTGTAACGGCACGTGAAATGTCACCACTTTTCATAACTTTAACGAACAACATTTCTTTCTTAATAAGACCTGCTGCTTTTAAAGATTCAAGTGATACCACATCACCTTCTACCTTGGCGATTTCACTTAACGTAACTTGGTCAGAAACCAATGATTTACGTGAAGTAAAACCGAACTTAGGTAGACGACGTTGGATAGGCATTTGTCCGCCTTCAAAACCAGGTTTTACAGAACCGCCTGAGCGAGACTTTTGACCTTTGTGACCACGGCCACCAGTTTTTCCAAGACCAGAGCCCATACCACGGCCCACACGTTTACCAGAATTTTTCGCTCCAGGTGCAGGAGCAAGAGTATTCAAATGCATCTTTTACTCCTCCACTACTTCAACCATGTAAAATACACGGTTGATCATGCCACGGACAGAAGGGGTGTCTTCTAGCTCACGAATATGACCTATTCGACGAAGACCTAAACCAGTAAGCGTAGCTTTATGTTTAGGTAAACGGCCAATAGAACTTTTTGTTTGCTTTACTTTAATCATCTTAGTCATGATCAATTACCCCAAAATCTGCGATACAGACAATCCACGTTTAGCGGCAACTGACTCAGGCGAATTCATCTCTGTCAACGCATTGATAGTTGCACGCACAACGTTAATTGGATTCGTAGATCCGTAACATTTTGAAAGTACGTTTTGTACACCCGAAACTTCAAGAACTGCACGCATTGCACCACCGGCAATAATACCAGTACCTTCAGATGCTGGTTGCATGTAGACCTTAGAGCCTGAGTGACGGCCTTTTATTGGGTGCTGTAGCGTGTTGCCATTAAGATCAACGTTCACAATGTTGCGACGCGCTTTTTCCATAGCCTTTTGAATTGCAGCAGGCACTTCACGTGCTTTACCGTAACCAAAACCTACACGACCGTTACCGTCACCTACTACTGTCAAAGCAGTGAAGCTAAAGATACGACCACCTTTAACTACTTTAGATACACGGTTAACTGCGATTAGCTTTTCTAGCATATCACCAGCGTTTTGAACTTCTACTTTAGCCATAATTAACTCCTAGAACTGAAGGCCAGCTTCGCGAGCTGCATCAGCTAATGCTTTAACTCGACCGTGATACTTGAATCCGCTACGGTCAAAAGCAACTTTTTTGATGCCTTTTTCGATAGCGCGTTCTGCGATCGCTTTGCCAATAGCCGCTGCTGCCGCTGAGTTACCAGTGCCCTTAAGGCTACCAGCTAGTTCAGTTTCAACTGTCGAAGCCGACGCCAATACTTCAGAACCGCTAGGTGCGATTAACTGAGCGTATATGTGACGTGGTGTGCGGTTAACAACCAAGCGATGCGCGGCCAATTCACTAATTTTTTTACGTGCACGAGTAGCGCGACGCAAACGAGCTGATTTTTTATCCATCGTACCGACTCCTTATTTCTTCTTAGCTTCTTTACGACGCACAACTTCATCTGCGTAACGAACGCCTTTACCTTTATAAGGCTCTGGTGGACGATATGCGCGAATATTAGCTGCAACCTGACCTATCAACTGCTTATCAACGCCTTTAACGATGATTTCAGTTTGACTAGGAGTTTCAACCGAAACACCCTCAGGCATTTCGTATGCTACTGGGTGTGAGAATCCTAGTGTCAAATTTAGTTTTGCACCTTGTGCTTGCGCACGGTAACCAACACCATTTAACAATAGTTTTTTCTCAAAACCTTGAGATACACCTAAAATCATATTGTTTAATAAAGAGCGAGCTGTACCGGATTGAGCCCAACCATTTGCTTTACCTTCACGAGGTTTAGCCATTAATTGGTTTTCTTCCTGTACTACTTCAACTGCATCATTAAATACACGAACTAGGGTACCGTTTTTACCTTTAACTGTGACTTCTTGGCCAGCGATAGATATTTCTACACCAGACAGGATGTCACAAGGTGCTTTTGCTATACGTGACATATTATTCCCCTTACGCTACGTAGCCGATGATTTCACCACCCATGCCCGCTTTACGCGCTGCACGGTCAGTCATCACACCTTTAGAGGTAGACACGATAGCCACACCTAAACCACCCATTACTTTTGGCAACTCATCTTTTTTCTTGTAGATGCGAAGACCAGGGCGACTTACGCGCTCAATGCTCTCGATTACTTTTTTGCCTTCGAAGTACTTTAAAGTAACTTCTAATACAGGCTTAACGTCACCAGAAACAGCGAAGTCTGATACATAACCTTCTTCTTTTAGCACGCCTGCAATTGCAACACGAACTTTAGACGAAGGCATAGAAACAGAAACTTTGCTAGCCATCTGGCCATTACGTACGCGGGTAAACATATCCGCGATAGGATCTTGCATACTCATATCAGCTACCCCTTACCAACTGGCTTTTTTCAAGCCAGGCACTTCACCGCGCATAGCTGCTTCACGCAACTTGATACGACTCATGCCAAACTTGCGTAGGAAACCATGTGGACGACCTGTAATGTTGCAGCGATTACGCTTACGACTTACAGATGAGTCACGTGGCAGTTGTTGTAGCTTAAGAACAGCGTCCCAACGTTCTTCATCAGAAGAGTTGACATCGCTGATAGTTGCTTTAAGCGCTGCGCGTTTTACCGCGAACTTAACAACTAGCTTCGCACGTTTTACTTCGCGCGCTTTCATTGATTCTTTTGCCATAACCCTACACCTTACTTTTTAAACGGGAAGTTAAACGCGCTTAATAAAGCGTGTGCTTCCGCATCGGTTTGTGCGCTAGTAGTGATAGTAATATCCATACCGCGTATCTGATCCACTTTATCGAATTCGATTTCAGGGAAGATAATTTGCTCACGAACGCCCATGCTAAAGTTACCGCGACCATCGAATGACTTAGGATTCAAGCCACGAAAATCACGGATACGAGGAATTGCTATTGAAACTAAACGTTCAAAGAATTCCCACATACGTTCACCACGTAGGGTTACTTTACAGCCAATCGGATAACCTTCACGGATTTTAAAACCCGCTACAGATTTGCGAGCAACAGTTACAATAGGCTTTTGACCAGCAATTGCTTGCATCTCAGCCGTGGCATTTTCTAATACCTTTTTGTCCGCTACCGCTTCACCTAAACCCATGTTTAAAGTGATTTTATCAATCCGAGGGACTTGCATGACGCTATTATAGTTGAACTGCTTAGCAAGTTCCGCTACAACTGAGTCTTTATAAAAATCATGCAGTTTCGCCATCGTACTCTCCAATTTTTAAACTAGTTCGCCGTCTGATTTGAAGAAACGTACTTTCTTCTCACCTTCAAGACGGAAACCCACACGATCTGCTTTACCCGTTTTCGAGTTGTAGATCGCTACATTTGATACGTGAATCGATGCTTCTTTCTCAACAATGCCACCAGTCACACCCAATTGAGGGTTAGGTTTCTGATGTTTCTTGATCATGCTCACACCTTCAACGATTAGACGGTTAGAAGCAGGAAGAACTTTAAGCACTTTGCCTTGTTTTCCTTTATCTTTACCAGCCAAAACGATGATTTCATCATCACGACGAATTTTATTAGCCATATCGTGACTCCTTATAATACCTCAGGGGCTAGCGAGACAATTTTCATGTTATTAACACGAAGTTCTCGAGTAACCGGACCAAAGATACGCGTACCAATCGGTTGCTTGTTTGCATTAAGCAAAACAGCTGCGTTGCTGTCGAAACGGATCGAAGATCCATCTGGACGACGTACGCCTTTTCTAGTACGCACCACCACTGCAGTTAGTACATCACCTTTTTTTACTTTACCGCGAGGAATTGCTTCCTTGACAGTAACTTTAATGATGTCACCAATATGTGCATAACGGCGATGCGAGCCACCAAGAACCTTAATACACTGAACCCTGCGAGCGCCAGAATTATCGGCAACCTCCAGGTTAGTTTGCATTTGGATCATGTTAGTGCTCCGCTATTAAATTTAAGACTCTTCCGAGCCGTTTAGCTGCAAAAAAACAGTGTTTAGCTGCTTTTTTATACATACCCCAGTTAAAAGGGCGCGAAATACTAACAGAAAACGCTATGCTGCGATAGTGTAATCTCAAAAAATAATAACAAAGGTCACGTTTTATATATTAGGTTGCTGTTTCTATACAAGTTGCGCTTATAACACCTTGATTTAAAGGCTCTGTATTTTTTACTTAGCATCAAATGGTCACTTTAGATGACTTTTTTGGTCAAGTTAAGCTCATTAAAGTATCGAAATATTGAATCCTTTGTCTGAGTCATCTGTTTTTTCAACAGTGATTATAAAATTTTGTTCTTTGTTAACCCATTATCACAGTTCTATCGAGTAGAACTGTGTAACTTTTATCATTGGGGTTTACACATAAAAGTGATTCAGTAACTACCTTACTTTTTCATCATTAAACTGTGGTAGGTAAGTTACTGTAATCGTTAAATAAGAGAATTTGGTAAAATATATTTACTAGCAGCAATAAATTATTTGCCATTAAGATGGATGATTTGAGAGAAAATTAGGACATATTTACAGCCTTACAATTTATTACAGGTTTGTTCACCCATACCATCACGCAAGTCGTGTTTTGTAGTGGTATGGGTCTATTTATTATTGCCTCGCTATTTTCCCTGATAGCGCACTATTGATGAGGCTGTCATATTGTTCTTCAAGCTCATGCCGTTTAACCTTGAGAGTCGGGGTTAGAAGGCCATTATCAACAGTCCATTCATCTTTCATTACGACTAAACAGTCAAGTACTGCATGGCTTTCAAGAGTGGCATTCACTTCGTTTAACGTTGTCAGCAACCCTTGTTCAATTTCTTCCGCTGGTAACTTAAGTGCTTCTGGAGACAAAACAACTAAACCAATAGGTTGTTTTAATTGCGAACCAGTCACGCATACTTGTTCTATGTAGGAATTAGCCATTAATTTTGATTCAATAGGAACAGGAGCTATATATTTGCCTTTTGATGTTTTAAAAATTTCTTTTAATCGACCGGTAATGGTGATGTATCCCTCACTGTCTATCGAACCTTTATCACCTGTTTTCAAATACCCATCTTCAGTCATCGCTTCTGCAGTTTTTTCAGGCTCCAGGTAATACTCTTTCATATTACAAGGGCCTTTAACTTGAATTTCACCTTGTTCGACTATGCGAATATCCACACCTGCATATGCACGTCCTATAGAGCCTAATTTGTCGGTCCTAAAAGGCACACAGCAAGTGCCGTATGCACTATTTTCAGTCATCCCCCAACCTTCGGAAATATTGATGCCAATTTTTTTAAACCATTCTAGTGTCGTTGCAGGGATCGGAGCTGAACCGCTGGCGCATAGCCTTGCTTGCCCCAAACCTAATTTAGTACGTATTTTTTTACTCACCCACCACCCCACTATTGGAATACGTAACAACAAATCGAGCTTTTTCTGTGGCATGTTAGCTAATACGCCCATTTGAAAACGTGTCCATAAACGCGGAACAGAAAGAAACAAGGTGGGCTGCGTAGCTCTAACATCTCGGGCAAATGTATCCAAAGACTCAATAAAGTCGATACGTGTACTAGAGTAAAAACTAGCAATTTCAACCAAGACCCTTTCAGTAATATGTGCCAAAGGTAAATAACTGAGAATACGATCGTTTTGATCCACGCCTAGTTCGTTTAAAGAATTCGATGCTGCCCAACAAATAGATTCATAATTGTGCACCACACCTTTTGGGTTACCCGTACTGCCAGATGTATAAACTATGGTCATCACTGAATCTAGAGCGGGGATCGGTTTGTCGGCAAATGGAGCGACTTGTAATAATTCATCCCACTGTTTATCGGCAGGTATATTGGGATAAGGAAATGCGAGTTTTACAATCCCATTATCGATAGCAGCGACTTGTTTTTCAGTATTGTCCAACTTACCAACAAATATTACTGGGCACTTAGCATGATCCAGAACGTAGCGGATTGTCTTTTCACCGGCAGTAGAATATATAGGTACAGACACATGGCCTGCTAACATAATCGCTAAATCAGTAATAAACCACTCAGCGCAATTTTTCGATAAAATGGCAATATTGCTAGCCTTTGGCAAATCCATCGCCAATAAACTTGCAGCAACCTTTCGAGCTTGTTGGCTAGTTTCGTGCCACGTAAACTCTTTGATGACACCATCAATAGGCTGTTTCAAATACACGCTTTGAGCGCGAGTATCTTCCCAGTGATAGAGCATTTCCAATGGTGTTTTCAACAACATAGTCTGTCCTTAATTAGTTAGCATGAGGTATATTTTTCTTCTATTAACAAAGTTATAACGATTGCAGCGCAGAAGGTCAATATCTATACATAGTAGGCATTTTTTTATTTTACCTATTGCGATTATTAGCATCGATTCAGATTAAATAGGTTTATGATTCAAGCAGTTCAATAATAAAACATATCTTTCACTAGCAACCTTAGCACAAGCCCTGAAAATTTTGCTTTCGCAAATGTTAAATTTTCAAGTGAGTGAACCTTTTTGAAAAAAACCCACTTACAAAAAGCATCAAGTACTCTGTAAAACGTGGCTCACAGGACAAACATGATATATTCACAGCTACCAATGGTAAGAGCGTGTTTGTTTATTTGCGCAACAAGGAAGTAGGTCTCATAATTTAAGCAACCCATCCTCGGGTCTCCACTAATTTAAGTGCGGAAAAATCAATACAATAAGCACCTTAAATAGCTGTCTTCGCAGTAACAACATTCAATCGTTTTGCTGATGGTCTTCATCCCAATTTTAAACAATTAATTGTAAGCAAATACTCTATGACCAAAAGAATACTTAGACGGACTTAGGCGCCTTAGCCTTAGCCTCACTGACAGGCGACTCTGGTACCCATCAAAATTTTAAAATAAATCAGATGTTCAATAACTCTTTTAAGATTGCAGAACGAGGGTCTCAAATTTTTTGAGTGGCAACGGTCTGCCGAAAAGATAGCCTTGGTACACTTGACATCCCAGTTCCTCAAGGTAATCCCGCTGGGCGTAGCTTTCTATTCCTTCAGCGCTCACCTCAATACCCATATTTTGGCTAAGATCAATAATCATTTTGGCGATCGCCGCATCATCCTTATCCTTGAGAATTTCTAGGATAAAACTTCTATCGATTTTCAATCGATCCAGCGGAAGACGCTTCAAATACGACAAAGACGAATACCCCGTACCAAAGTCATCAAGAGAAAAGCTGATACCACTTGCCTTCAAAGTCGTCATTTTGTCGATCACATCGTTCATGTCATAAATCAGCACACTTTCTGTCAATTCTAGATTAAGTCGCAGTGGACTAGCACCACTACGTTTAAGTTCTGTCAATACTTGGCTAACGAAGTCAGTCTGGTGAAATTGCATGACACTGACATTCACAGCCATACTCAATTCTGCCATTTCTGGTACACATGCCCATTTTGCAAGCTGTTCGCAAGCAGTTTGCATTACCCATGAACCAATGGGTAATATAATGCCACTCGCTTCGGCTATAGGAATAAAATCTTTAGGCATGATTATGCCTCGTTCGGGATGAAGCCAGCGGATCAGGGCTTCTGCCCCTATTAACTTATTATTACTGCTCACTATTGGCTGGTAATAAAGGACGAACTGCCCTTTTTTGAGTGCTTCGCGTAAATCATTCTCAATTTGTATACGGGCGACCATCGATGTTTGCATCTGGGGGTCAAAAAATCGTAGAGCGTTACGGCCAGATGCTTTGGCAGCATACATGGCTGTATCAGCCTGTTTTATCAGTTCGTCAACGGTGGTGATTTGTTCACTGAACAGGGCTATGCCGACACTACAGGAGCAGTGGTATTCGACCAGATTTTGTGGCTCTGTACTTAAACCGTGCTGCAAAAAATGGGGTTCGTTGAGATGACGGATGAGCTTTTTCGCCACTGCTTCAGCTTGACTCTCAACCAAAATCGTTTCATCCAGAACTTCGATAATCACTACAAATTCGTCTCCCCCAATGCGTGACACTGTATCCCCCTCCCGCATGCATGACTCCAAGCGTGATGCGACACTGACTAGCAACTTATCACCGACATCATGTCCCAAAGAATCATTGAGGGTTTTAAAATTGTCCAGATCAATCATCATTACAGCACCTAATCTTTTATGGCGGGCACGGCTCGACAGTGCATGTTTAAGGCGGTCGAGCATTAGTCGCCTATTAGGTAATTTAGTCAACGGATCATAGAAGGCAAGGTTTGAAATTTGTTCCTCTGCCACTTTTTTCTCAGTAATGTCTCTCAGTGTGTACACATAGTGAGAAACATCTGCTTCATTATTTTTTACTGTGGTGATCGTCATCCATATTGGATATACCTCACCGTTTTTACGGCGATCCCAGATTTCCCCTGACCATTTCCCTTGCTGTTTTAAATTTTTTCGCATTTCAATAAAAAAAGAGGTGGGATGCAGCCCCGAATTGAGGATATCCCGAGTCTGCCCGACTATTTCTTCATCACTGTAGCCAGTCATGCTAATGAAAGCCCTATTAACTTGTAAAATCAGACCCTGAGCGTCAGTAATGAACATGCCATATAGTGACTCAAAAGCAATCGCAGCGATCCGTTGTTGTTGTTGTAACATCCTTTGTTCGGTGATGTCGCTTACCCCGATGTGAAATTCCACTGTGCCGTCGGCTTTCTTTCTGCTACTGCTTGCCAGATGTACCCATAAGAGCTCACGATCTGAGGTGAGCATTCTTAGCTCGCAGGAAAAGGGTTGTCCATTTACCTTCATCAGTTTTGTTTTTAAATAATAATTATCTTGGTCGTCTCTATAGATAAGACTGCTTAAGGGCTTCATGAGTAGCTTACTTCTGGGGAGACCTAGCAAGTTGGCTAAGGTGAGGTTGACTTCTTCGATGATGCCCGCTTCGTTAGATGTGCAATACCCTACCGGAGACATATCATAGAGCTCAAAATATCGGTCTCTTGATGCGTCAATCTCTATCTGCGCGGTACGTAAATTCTCATTCTGCATCTCCAGCTGAATTTGGTGCACCCGCAACTCGTGTACTATCTGCTTTATTTCCGTTACAGATAACTCTTGTAACTTTGGAGTATTACCGGTCTTGTTCTTTTCTAGTTTACTGACAAGCTCCTCTGCTTTGCGATGCAGATCCTTCTCAGTGTTAGGCGTTTTATTGTGTAGGTCGCTCATGATAAAGATTCAATCTTTTTTAACTGGGGCAGCGGAACTAAGTTGCTGTATCTGAACTTCACTATTTGCCAGTACTTCTTCGGCTTGTTTTCGTTGAGTAATATTAATGAAAACAGTCATGAAGTGTTCTGGCTTATAGCGGAGAACCATACAATCACACCAGATATCGGAGTGCCACAGACGTTGTTCGAATCGGGCACTCTTACCTGTGCTGACTACCTGTTCAAAAGTAGCAAGCCAGTCAAAGGAGTCTTTTTCAATCCCTGGAATGATCTCTCTTGCAGTTTTTCCAATTGGGTCGATGCCGGTGAGTATTCGATAGTTTTCATTCGTGTCGAGGAAGCGGTAATCAAGGGCATCTCCTAGGCTGTCATAAATCATGACATGATAAGCCACTCCAAGGGGCACATTGTCGAATAAGCAGCGTAATTTGTTCTCTGAGTCCTGCAACTCGAGCTGTATTTTTTTGACCTCTGTGATGTCGATAAAGCTGATCACAGCCCCCTCAATGACATTGTCGAGGGTACGATAAGGCTGCATATTCATGGCGAACCATCTGTTATTGATGGTTTGTACTTCTAATTTTTTGGAATTCAAGGTACCCAACACGCTCTGAATGTCAGAGACGAGGCTCTTATAGCCGATTAGGTTAGAGGCAATATGCCCCACTGGACGGCCAATATCGCTGGCGATAAGGTTGATAATAATATGGGCAGTGGGGGTGAAGCGCAGGATCCGTAATTGCTGATCGACAAATACTGTGGCAATACGGGTCCCAGCCAGCAAATTATTCATATCGTTGTTGGCAATCGACAGGTCAAGCACTTTAGTCTGTAACTCGTTATTAACCATGCCCAATTCCTCATTAATTGACTGTAATTCTTCTTTAGACGTTTCCAGCTCTTCATTAGTCGATTGCAGTTCCTCGTTGATCGACTGCACTTCTTCATTTTAGGACATCAGCTCTTCGTTGGCCGTCTCTAATTCATCCTTAGTGACTTGCAGGTAGTCGATTTTAATGCGCAGTTCATCCTGCAGTTCTGCGACCTGCAATTTGAGCTCAGAATCATTTCTGTCGACTATTTCGAGTTTAGGGAGAGCGGACTTAATTGGCCTTATTGCCTCCTGTTCTGATGGCAGGTCTTCCATAAGCATCAGGTACAAGTAAAAATCCAATGACACGCTCGCATCCACCATCACCGGGCAGAGGGTCATATTGAAGTGCTGAAAGTCGTCGTTGCTCTTCACTTTAAGATTAGAGCATCTCACGATGTTTTTGGTATCCACTGCCATATGCAGTGCCTGCTTAAGCTGATGGCGAAGACCCTCTCTGGCCATTTTCAGGACATTGTTAATTACGACTTTGCCGGGGAGGAGTTCTAGAAAAGCGCCACTTTGCCCATGAAGATAAAGAATGTCGCCGTTGGCCCTAAACAATACGCTAGCCGGTGCAAGCTTGTTGATTAAGGTTCTTTCGGTCAGTTCACGGAAAGATATGTGGGAGCGAGGGATGGATTGCTTGTCAATATTGGTTTTATTGTTGTGCAAGACTCCACTATAATTATGGGAGGCCAAGTGAGCCATACCAAAATAATCACCTTTGCACTTAAACAGTTTTTGCTTGCGGTTTATTACCTCAAACATTCCATTGGCTTTGCCAACCCCCTCAGACGTTCCTAGCATTAAAACACCATCGGGCCTAAGTGCAAAGTGGAATAGAGTGATCAATTTCTTCTGTAGTTCTGGATTCAGATAGATCAACAAGTTTCGACAACAGAGTAAGTCCAGCCTTGAGAAAGGAGGGTCTTTGATGACATCCTGTTCGGAGAAGATCAGCATGTCACGGATCACCTTATGGATGCGATAAACACTGCCGTCGATTTCAGCCGAAAAAAAACGCTGCAGACGTTCTGGTGATATGTCCTTTACTGCGCTAGCGGGATAACGCCCAGCTCGGGCGGTGGCAATAGCACGACTGTCAATGTCGGTAGCGAAAAGCTGCACCTTATACTCTTTCTTTATTAGATCCATATGCTCCCGCAGGAGGATGGCAATAGAATAGGCCTCCTCACCCGTGGAACAGCCCACAGACCAAACTCGAATTACATTATCTGCTGACGCATCAGCAAATAGCTTGGGAATGACATACTTTTCAAGATCCATAAAGGCCTGTGCATCACGGAAAAAATGGGTCACACCGATAAGGAGATCATAAAATAAGGCATCAATTTCCATGGGTGTGCGCTGCAGAAATTGCACGTAATGGGTGATATCCTGGATCTGGTTGACCGCTAATCGTCTCTCAATACGACGGTTAATCGTACTTGACTTGTATTGAGAAAAGTCGTGGCTGGTGTGGTTGCGCAACAGAATTAATATCTTTTTTAAGACGCTGTCTTTCTGTGATCTATTAAGAATGAGGCTACGGGGCGTTTTATTATAAAAATGCTCAACGTAAGCAATAAGATGAGCCCCCATCTTAGCAGGGGACAACTCATAATCGACCATCCCTGTAGTAATGGCACTTTGAGGCATGCCATCAAATTCCGCAGACTCGGGGGCCTGCACCATGACCATGCCACCTTCCCCCTTGATCGCGCGGATCCCTAGGGTACCATCACTACCAGTGCCCGATAACACAAGGCCAATGGACCGTTCTTGCTGATCATGAGCGAGTGAACGGAAGAAAAAATCTATAGGTAAACGTTGCCCATGAGGAGAGATGGGTTCCAGTAACTCCAAGGTGCCAGTGCAAAAAGCCATGTCAAATTTGGGGGGAATGATATAAATGCAGTTTGGCTGCACTTTAATGCCGTCCTCTACTTCAAATACCGGCATAGATGTATATCGGCGAATGAGCTCGGCAAGAATACTCTTGTGATCAGGCGCTAAATGCTGAACTAAAACAAAAGCCATATTAATGTCAGCCTTGACTGGTATCCCTTTGAAAAATTCCTCAAAGGCTTTTAATCCCCCCGCTGACGCTCCTATACCGACAATATGAAAATTTTTATTTGCAGACATCTCATTCTCAGGCACCCGGCTAACTTTGTCTGACACGTTGTCTCTATTCTTTACGGGCCTGTTAGCGACTTTTTTTTTGCTCATAATATCCCCTGCATTCACCTTATCCCTGTTTGACCACAAACCATCTGTTAGGCTATGAAGCTTAATGTCACAGACCCAATAGATTATCTATCTCAGCACTATTAAAACTATTGTTACAGATCAAGTTTTCTTATTAATGCTATTAAAGATTTGGGCACCAGTGCTGGCTGTTGTTCTTGTTTTAGTGCGTATTTCAGATAAATACGATAACTTCACATCCTTTTGACCATAGGCGATAAATTCAAACTCATCAGTGTTAGAGGCAAATTTAATGGCACGCATATTTATCAGCCAGAGCGAGTTTTGGGGAACCTAAACCTGACCTAATCGCAATAAAACACGCTACTTGAGGGTTAAAAAACGAGAACAATTTGAAGCGCCTTGAGAAACAAGGTGAGTCTATAAAATACAGTTAAAGAAATAGTGCAAAGACTGTTTTATGTTTGCACTTTTAGCCGTTTAATAACAATGATTAAAATCTGAGCAAAAGCGGCTATAGACATTGAGCATTTGAGAAGCCAAGACGAGGTAGACTATTTACTTCCTATGATAAACACACTGATAAGAATACAAGCAACAACATAAGTTGCCGCCTGAAGTCTTTGATGAAATTAATTGAAGTATTGAGAATAAACTCTAGTCAGCGTTTAGATCTTAAACTGGCATATAACTGTGCTAGCCTCGTTGCCTAACGATCTCATATAAGCAGACCCCCGTAGCGACTGAGACATTGAGACTTGAAACAGAGCCTGCCATAGGCAGTTTGATCAGCTCGTCACAATGCTCACGAGTTAAACGACGCATCCCTTTGCCCTCGGCCCCCATTACCAGAGCCATTGGTCCACTGAATTTGCAATCGTAGATATTACTTTCTGCTTCTCCAGAGGTACCGACTATCCACACTCCGGCGTCTTGCAAGTCTCGCAAAGTTCTCGCAAGGTTAGTCACTTGAACTAAAGGAATAACATCAGCTGCGCCACAGGCCACTTTTCGCACCACTGGCGTTAAAGCTGCAGATTTATCTTTAGGTACGATCACCGCATCTACACCGGCAGCATCGGCT
>Ga0075467_10001842_pt1 | contig 17242 bp, 21 predicted proteins | sample DEB08_DNA_9_FD_75067 | JGI IMG/M metagenome (GOLD analysis project Ga0075467, IMG submission 75067) | Aqueous microbial communities from the Delaware River and Bay under freshwater to marine salinity gradient to study organic matter... | ecosystem: Environmental > Aquatic > Marine > Coastal ... | reverse complement strand
GTTCTATTGTTTCTATATTTCTGACCAGTAGCTCTTCTTCCTCTTTGAGACACTTTATCCGATCACGAACAGATTCCAATTTCTACTTGAGCTTCTCCAATTCCTGTAGCTGAATCTGATTATTCATCGCCGCCAGTTTCTCATGGACTTGCCTGCGCAGAAGTAATTACTAGCCAATTGTGGTTTCCATATCAATCGATATTGATTTGGTAATGCATTTCGTCTTAGCGCAAAAGTATGGAAACGATCAGATTTATTAAAGATGATTTCAATGATTTGAAATTAAAGTTAAACAAATTTGAAATATATTAAACTTATTTTTATTCGAATTTAAGAACTAAATAATAATGGAGTCATCACAAGCTTTAGACGATACTCAGTTTTAAAGCAGAATCAGAGAGAGCAACAATAGATATAAGTGCATGCAGGGACTTGTGAGGTACCATGCGCACCAGAAGCTGGTAGACAGAGATAATAAGGCGAGGTCTATACTCTCCGGCACACCCAGCGAACAGCTGGGAGCCTCGCTCAAGAGGTCGGGAAGCACCCTAGGAAGACCAGGTGAATTCCTGCTGATAAGCCAGAAGGGCAGGAGGCATGTCTCACGGGACGAAACAGGAAGGTTTAGAGCCAGCCAGATGTCTGATAGATTGGTGCAAGGATCACTCGACACAGACCGACAGATGGCGAGCAGCAGGGGCCTTGCAGGCTAGCCGGGGAGTGGCTCGGCCATGGCCACCCTGAGACAGGCAAGCCTCGGCCACGCGAAGTCGATGGGCAGCTTTCCAAGGCTGGACCTCGAGAAGGTGCGTGAACATGCCGACCAAGCCGAGGGAGCCAAGCTGCCTTCAACGTTCAGGGCGCCGAGCAGGACGATCCAAGAGGGTGACGGTGTTGGACAGGGAAGCTCGCTGACCGCCAGATCGTCTCTCACTCGGTCGATCCGCTAGATAACCTCGAAATAAGGACCAAGGATGCTCATCCAATCGAGCAAGCTGATGCATACTGCTCTAAGGCAACAGCTGGGCGCGAAGGAGCTAGGGCAAGGAATCGTACCTCGAAAATCTGAGACCAGTCGAATTCCGCAGAAACAGGGTGAAGAGCCCCAAGAAAAGGACGGGAGCTTGCCTGCAATCAGCTTGCAGCCACGGCCACTGGAGACCCCTGCGCGCCTGGGCCACACCGTGTCCCGCTTCCTGGAGCGCGTAGGCCAAAGCACTGCGGAAGGCGAGAGTCCTGGGGGCGAGCAAGAGGCCACTTTGCGGAGCAGCTTGGCGACTCATTCGTACACGGCCGCGACCGCCCGAGCTGGCCCCAAACTTGCAGACGCAGGGTTCAGCAGGAAGCAGAGGATGCCCCGGGTGCCAGCGCTCGTGCAGAAGCAAAAGGCTTTCCAAAGACAGCGCAACGCAAGCTCGCCCTTCCTCACCGACCGTGGCTAGCCAAGGGAAAAGGCGCCTTTCGGGCAGCTAGGACTGGATGCACAAGCCGTCCTCGCAAGGGCTGGGGGCGGCCAGCAGGCGCAGCACGAGCTAGAGGGGCCGGTAGTGGCGGAGAAGATCCCAACTACGCAGTCGTCGCAGAAGCGAGATTCGTTCCTGCCGCTCGAGCTTTTCGACCCGAGTCCTGAGGGCGACCCGGCAGGCTTGCTCGACAGATACCGGGACCCCGCAGACGGAAAGTGCTATGCGAGCTCGAGGTGGGTGTTCCCCGACGGCCGCGCTCCCGAGCTCCGGCGTTGCGAGGTGCTGGAGTACCTGCCAGCAAACGACTACTACTCAGTCCGGTGGCTGCACAATTCACGCGGCAAGAAGGCCTCCCGGTTCAACCTAATTTTCGAGCGAGAGGATCAAGAGAGGCTGGAAGCACGGATAGTGGAGGCACGCCGTCAGCGCGAGGTGGGCGACCTGATGATGAGGTTCCACTACATGCTTGAGCACACCAAGGCTCCAGGCGCAGGACCCGTGCCAGACCAGGTCAAGACGCGCATTAGCTATCGGGTTCTCTCTCACCAGCCGCTCCTGCGCATTCTCGAGGCGCTCGTCGCAGACCGTGAGCTGAGGCGCGTTGCCACATCTAGACAGCCTCAACGCGCAGCAACAGTTCCCCAAAGGCTGCTCTAGCCCCTCCAACTACCTGAACGTGTCGTCGAGAAGATCCACACCGACTTCCGCAAGCGCCGTCTCAGCTTCCTGACCCTCAGCAGCCTCTTCGAGGAGCTTGACCAAGCGTACTAGAGCTGTGCGAGGCGCTCGTGTTTCGAGTAGGAGCTGCCCTTCTCCGCGGAGAAATACAAGCTCTTTAGGAGTATTCTGCCGGCAGAGAAGTTCGTGCCACTGGCGGAGCGAGGCTCCCAGGGTGCCCGAGAAAGGGGCCTAGTCCAGATTGAGGCAAGAGCACACTCGTTCCAGCAACTGAATGCCACGCTGGGCAAGCAGCTTCAGCTGGCGAGTCCTGGAAAGCTCGCCCTCCTAGCCAGCACGAACGCGCGCATGGCAGAGCTGGCGGGGGAAGAGCTCTTCGGTCCGAGGAGCCGACGGCCACAGAGCAGTGCAGATTTCTAGAGCGCAGGCCAGCGCTCGGCCCTCGCCCTGATCGGTCAGGTCCGCGGGCACATGCGTGACACCCAGGCGGAGCTCTCTGCCCTTCTGGCGGGCGAGGCCTCACGTGTCAGCGCCGTCAACGAACAGAGGCGTCATGCCGCCACTCACAAATCCGAGGTGTGGGAAGAGGAGACAGTGCAGCCCTAGTTCTACGCAGGCGTGAGGGAGCTCGCAGTCGTGCTCAACCTCCACTACGAGTCTGGGCTTCGGACCTGCTTCGAGCAGGCCGTGGCGGCCTTGCAGGCGCACCTCTAGGCCTCAAAGATCATCGTGGAGGAGGCTCTTGGCAGGCGCCTCGACGAGCCTGGAGTCGAGCTCTCCGAGGCCGACATCTCTGCTATCTCTCATGACGCGGCCTTAGACCGCCGGGTCAGGAAGCAAGCCTTCCAGCTGGAAATTGCCCTCGCCTTCGGGAAGTCTAGCGGCACCGCCGAGCTGCGGCCCTCCACGGAGGTCCTCGCTGGCGAGCTCCTCGGTCTAGTCGAGGGTGTGGCGGAGAGACTTTAGGCCGTACCCTGCCTCTACACGCCTGAGACCGGCTACGCTCGTGCAGGCGAGCCCGAAGGCAGGAGCAGAGTCTTCCCAGAGTGCATGGTGGACCTCGTCCCGAACGCCCTCAAGGAGCTAGGGTCTCTGCTCGACTCGCTACTCCGGCTTCCCTCCGCACTCGCGGCACTTCTCGCACCGCATGCGAAGATTCTCGCCCAGGACAGCAAGAAGTACAGCGCCTGGCTCAAGTCCGGAGAACATGGCATAGCGGTCTTCGCGGCTGAGCTTGCCCGGCTCGCCAAGGCACGCGAGCATGCCTAGGAGCTGCTCTTCGAGGACCCACTCTGCCTCGGCCCTTTCGTGATCCACTGCGCCGCGTTCCGTGAGCAGCTCATAGCCAAGGTGGAGGACCTCAACTCGGTGCTGTTCACTCGCATCAAGAAGAGCATGGCCAGGACGAGCAGGCAGATTGAGGTAGAGGTCGAGCAGACTCTCGCTGTCCTTGAGAACGAAAAGATCCGCGACATTGAGGAGCTCAGCGAAGTGAAGGCCTTCATCTCTCGGCTTCCAGAGGCTCGCAAGCGCATTGGGGCCATCATCAAGGAGGTCAACCAGCAGATCTCACTGCTTGAGGAGTACCAGTGCCGGCGGACCGAGGAGGAGGTGCAGCAAACCTGGCTCTCGTTCAGCGAGCCGCTGAAGATCCCTGAAGCGGAGGGCGACTGCAAGCTGCGCCTCGAGGAGCTGGAGAAAGAGTTCTTCGTCGAGCTGCGGCAGATGAACGAGCAGCTTGCGCGGGAGATAGAGGAGGTCAAGCTTGACTTTGAGATATTGCAGGGCTACGAGGCCTTGCAAGAGCACGATACAGCCGCAAACCGGTGCGATCTCCTGGAGGAGAAGCTAGAGCGCTGCCTTGCAATTGCAGAGGTGTCGAACCGCCGCGAGGGGCTCTTCGAGGTGCGCGGGACCGACTATGCTGAGCTAGGCAAGCTGAAGGATCAGTTCCTGCCATACAGCTGCCTCTGGGGGCTCGCACGGGACTACTTCTACAAGATCAACGTCTGGATGAAAGGCCCGCTGGTGGACGTCGACCGAGATCAGCTCACTAAGGACATCAATGACTCCTCCCAGAAGCTGCAGCGGCTCGGTAAGGTCGACTTCAAGGACCGCAGGGCTATCGCTCTCGTAGCCGTAGACTTGCGCAAGCTCTACGACGGCTTCAGACCCTACCTTCCGCTTGTCTGCGCGCTACGAAGCCCGTACCTCAAGACTCGTCACTGGAACAGCATCATCGACCTCAAGTCACCGCCGCTTGAGGTAGACTCCGACCTGCACCAGAGCCTGGAGGACGTGATCGACAAGGGCGCCATGCAGCTGGTGGAGGAGATCAACGAGATCAGCCACTTCGCAGCCCGAGAGAAGAAGCTCGAGGAGCAGGTGCAAGCCATGAAGGACGAGTGGCGCAACGTCAAGTTCGAGCTGGTGCCGTTCAAGGACTCGGGCACTCACCTCCTCCACAAGCCAGAGCCTATCTGGGACTTGCTAGACGAGCACATCCTCAAGACGATGGCGATTGCGAGCTCACCCTACGTGAAATTCCTCCGGTCGGAGGTGAACTACTGGAAGTCAACCCTGGTGCGAGTCCAGGAGGTGCTAGAGGAGTGGGGAAAGCTACAGCGTGGCTGGCTCTACCTGCAGCCAATCTTCACCTCCCCTGACATTCAGGTGGAGCTCCCCACTGTCACGGCGCAGTTCCTCGGTGTCGACAAAGTCTGGAGGAGTACGATGCATACCGCTCTCTCGAACCCACTCGTGCTCGAAGCCTGCTTCCAGAGCAGGCTCATGGAGAGCTTCCAGAGCTGCAACGAGACGCTCGACCGGGTCTAGAGAGGTCTCGCAGAGTACCTGGCTCGGAAGCGCATGGCGTTTCCCAGGTTCTTCTTCCTGCCCAACGACGACCTGCTCTAAATCCTCAGCAATGCCGAGGACCCGAAGCGAGTCCAGCCCCACCTGAACAAGATCTTCGAAGGGATCAGCCGTCTCACGTTCGCCGAGGATGCGCGCAGTGTCGCGGGCATGTCGTCCAGTCTCGGTGAGCACGTCGGCTTTAACCAGCGCATCGAGCTGCACGCGATGGTGGAGCCCGGGGAAGGGGCGGTGAGCCAGGAACCAGTCGAGCAGCTACGACCTGTCGAAGGCTGGCTCCGAGATGTTGAGGCCGGGATGAGAGACAGCCTCAGGTCGCAGGTTTTGAGTGCCCAGGCGGTCAGCCTCACTCAGGATAGAAAGGAGTGGCTCTTTGGGTGGCCAGCCCAGGTCGTCCTGGCACTCGATCAGTGCCGCTGGACGCAAACTGTGGAGGAGCTGGGGCTGCGGGGGCAGAGAGAGGACCCAGCCGCTCTGAAGAGAGTATTCGAGCAGGAGGAAGCTCGACTGAGTGAGCTAGTGGCCCTCACAAGGAGCCTGTCTGGCCCAGTAGAGCGTCACTCAGAGACGCTTGGAGCCCTCATTGTGCTTGGCGTGCACGCGAAGGATGTGACCGCGGAGCTCCTTGAGGGCGGGGTGCGCGACCCAGAAGAGTTCGAGTGGATCGCACAGCTACGGTACTACATCATGCTCGAGTCGCAGGGGTCCTCCAGGGCAAAAGGCCCTCCTCAGCTCGACCTGGAGGCCCGCATGGTCACTGCCGTGCGGAGCTACGGCTTCGAGTACCTCGGCAACCAACCACGACTGGTGATCACCCCGCTGACAGACCGGTGCTACAGGACCCTCATGGTTGCCCTCCAGCTGCACCTGGGAGGCGCTCCGGAGGGCCCAGCCGGGACAGGCAAGACTGAGACTACGAAGGACCTGGCCAAGGCCCTCGCCAAGCAGTGCCTCGTCTTCAACTGCTCGGAGCAGCTCGACATCGACACCATGGGCTAGTTCTTCCGCGGCCTTGCTTGCTGCGGAGCCTGGGCCTGCTTCGACGAGTTCAACAGGATCGAAGTGGAGGTGCTTTCAGTCGTTGCCTCGCAAATCCTCCAGATCCAGACAGCTCTGATGCGGCGCCGGCCACGCGCGGCCTTCACTTTCGAAGACGACACGCTGGTCCTCGACCCGACGTGCGCAGTGTTCATCACGATGAACCCCGGGTACGCCGGCAGGTCCGAGCTACCGGACAACCTCAAGACCCTCTTCAGGCCGGTAGCCATGATGGTTCCGAACTACGCCACGATTGCGGAGATTTCCCTGTACTCGTTCGGCTTCCAGCGGGCGCGCGAGCTGAGCGTCAAGATCACCCTCGCCCTCAAGCTGGCCAGCGAGCAGCTCTCCTCGCAGCCGCACTACGACTACGGCATGCGCGCGGTCAAGAGCATCATTACGGCGGCGGGGCGGCGAAAGGCAGAGAACCCCACCGAGGACGAGGTCTTCCTAGCGTGCCGCTCCATCTCCGAGAGCAGCGTCCCGAAGTTTGTCTCCGAGGATGTGCCCCTCTTCCTGGCGATCCTCTCGGACCTCTTCCCCGGCAGTGACCAGAGGACTCCTGACAACTCTCAGCTCCTAGGGGCTCTCCGCACGGCTTGCTCCCAGAGGCAGCTCGAGACGGCTGAGGAGTTTGAGGACAAGGCAGTGCAGCTCTACCAAACCTTCCAGGTGAGGCATGGGCTCATGCTCGTCGGGGCCGCGATGTCTGGCAAGACTGAGGTGCTGCTCACTCTGGCTGCAGCTCTCCGCCTGCTCGAGCAGCCGAAGGCCGTCCAGGTGCACTCCATCAACCCCAAGGCGGTGACGATCGGGCAGCTCTACGGGGACGTGGACCCCCTGACTCACGAGTGGTCCGACGGCCTCCTAGCTCGAGTCGTGCGGGAGTCGGCGGCTGAGGACGAGTCGGTGGCCTGGCACTGGATAGTCCTGGACGGTCCAGTGGACGCCGTGTGGGTAGAGAACCTGAACACGGTGCTCGACGACAACAAGAAGCTCTGCCTTCCCTCGGGCGAGATCATCAAGTTCCACGGCCAGATGACCATGGTCTTTGAGGTCGCAGATCTCCTCGAGGCCTCACCAGCCACCGTGTCTCGGTGCGGCATGGTGCACCTCACCCCAGAGAAGCTTGGGTGGAAGGTCCAGGTGGGGCCTTGGCTAGCAGACCTGCCGCCATCCCTGCGAGCGGAGTGGCGAGCCGAGCTGCTCTCCAGCCTCATCGAGGCTACGATCCCGCCGGTGGTGGCGTGGCTCTTTAGCAGTGAGCTAGGGGGCTCCAGGCACCTAGTCCACCCTAGCGTGTCCGCCAACTGGCTCGTGCACTCGTTCCTGCAACTGCTCGAGGCGCTGCTGCTCAAGGAGCACACTCGGGCGTCGCTGGTCATAAAGCAGCAGGAGGAGCGGGACAAGAAGGAGGCCAAGGAGGCTGCGATGCAGCTCGGTGCACGAAGTCTCGCCGGACACGGCTCTGCGGGAGGAGTGGCGGCTGCGACACTCGAAGCCCTGGCGGGTGCCGCCAGGCGGGCTCCTGATCTTCGGGCCAAGTAGAGGCGCGACTAGACCGAGGTCGTCAATCTGTTCTTGCTCGCCGCAGCGTGGGGCTTCGGGGCTCTGCTTGCGACGCCCGCTTCCAAGTTCGAGCTCAGTGAGCTGCTGACAGCGAGTGCCGCGGCCCAGCCCACCGTGGTAGAGCTGCTTGCGGAGGGCTACCCGGTCGCCAAACCAGGCATGAGCCTCCACGACCACTGCCTCGACCTCACAACTGGGGTCTGGCAGCCTTGGAAAGACGTCCTCCGGCAGCAGGCCCGCGAGCCGGCTGGATCAGAGACACCCGAAGACGCTCCAGTCGAGCTCCCCGAAGGTGCAGACCCTCGGGCGGATTCCGTCCTTGTCCCGACTGAGGACACACTCCGGTTCCGGTACCTGCTCGACCAGCTCACCCGCAGGTCGGTGCCGGTCTGCCTCCTGGGTGGCACAGGCAGTGGCAAGACTTCGCTCGTCAAAGAGTACCTGACGGCTGGACTACAGCCAGCAGAATGGGAGCTTGGCCAGCTCGTGCTCTCGGCGACCACTTCAGCGGCCTCTGTACAGGGCTACATCGAGAGCAAGCTTGAAAAGTAGCGGAAGGGAGTCTACGGGCCCAGCGTCCAGGGCAAGCGGCTGCTCTTCTTCCTTGACGACATGGGGATGCCGGCGAGGGAGAAGTACGGAGCCCAGCCGCCGCTCGAGCTGATCCGGACCCTCATGGGTGCTGGCTCGCTCTACGACCTGAAGGACACGAGCCTGAAAAAGGTGGTGGGCACAGTCGTCGTGGCGGCGATGGGGCTGCCAGCTGGGGGTCGCACCCTCCCGAGCAATCGCCTGCTGCGGCACTTCAGCCTCATCAGCCTACCCGAGCTTTCGGGCGAGATGCTGCTCCATGTCTTCAGCCAGATACTCTCAAGCGGTATGTCGAGAAACGACCCCATCTGGGCCCGCCAGGCAGCGGGGATGGCCGCGCTCTCTGTGGCCCTATTCTAGCGGGTCCGAGAGACGCTGCTCCCCACGCCGGCGAAGGCCCACTACCAGTTCAACGTGCGCCAGCTCGCCGAGCTCACCCAGGGGATGCTCATGGTCGAGCCGGCCACGGTCGCGAAGTCGGCCCGCAAACCGGAGCTCTTGCAGAAGCTCTGGGTCCACGAGAGCCGGAGGGTCTTCACCGACCGCCTGGTATGCGAAGCGGACAGGGAGCTCGTCGAGGGGCTGCTGGCCAGCGTCGTCCTCGCCAACAAGGCCTCCGTCGGACCCTTCGCCGACCTTGGTGCGGAGGAGATGGCGCCGTCCTCGCTCCTCTTTTGCAACTTCGCCGAGGCTGGCTCGGCGGACTACAGCCCTGTACTTTCACGGGCGAAAGTGCAGACCTCCCTCACTGAGATCATTGAGCTCTATAACCAGGCGAACAGCAAGAGGCAGCTGAGGGGCCTCCAGCTTTTCACGTACATGATCGAGCACCTCAGCAGGATCTCGAGGATCATCCTCAAGCCACAGGGCCACGGCCTCCTGGTCAGCCTTGGAGGCAACGGCCGCTCAACCCTCGCCAAGCTGGCCACCTTCATCAACGCGTGCACCCCATTCCGGGCCGAGTTCAGCCGGGCCTACGGCCGACTCGAGTGGCTGGACGACATGAAGGCGCTGTTCAAGCACGCCGGCATTGACGACTAGCCGCACGTCTTCTCGCTCACGACGACGGAGGCGGGCACCTGCCCCGGAGCGATCGAGGACGTGTGCAGCATCACCAACTCGGGCGAGGTGCCGAACCTCTTTTCGCAAGACGACCTCGAGGAGATAAGGGCTGAGATGGGCAAGCAGTCGAAGCCAGGGGCAGGGGCAGACTTGCTGGCACTCTTCCAGCAGCGCTGCCGAGCCAACGTGCACGTGCTGCTCTCCATCAGTCCAGCTGGAGACGACCTCCGGGAGCACCTACGGCGCTACCCAGCCCTCGGCCACTGCACGACCATCGACTGGTTCCTGCCCTGGCCCGAGGAAGCCCTGCACGCCGTGGCGATGGAGCAGCTGGGCCACAACGCTTTCTTGAATGAAGAGCTAGCTGCCTCCACCCCAGCGGGCACTAGGCACGCCCAGCCAGCTCAGGTCACGGCCTAGCACCCCGCCGCCGAGCCTGGTGCTCCTAGCCCTACTGGCCCGTCTCAGGCACAGCCCACCGGGGCGGCCGACAGCCACCCATAGGAGCCAGCGCAGGACGCCGTGCTCGCGGCCTAGGCGCAGCAGCCTCCCACCCGTACCGCCCTCACCGACCAGGCCCAGAAGTGCGGCGCCCGGGGTGAGGTCGGCCTGAGTGCCACCCTGGCGACGCTGTTCGTGCAGATCCACGGCGCTGCAGTGCACGCCGCGGACAGATACCTGCTAGAGCGAGGCAGGGCGGTCTACACGACCCCAGCGAAGTGCAAGGAGGCCCTCGTGCTCTTCGAGCGCCTGATCGTGTCCAAGGCCGCCAGTCTGGGGCAGGAGAGGGAGCAGTACGTCGCGGGAGTCAGGAAACTAGAGGAGGCCAACGTTACCATCGACCGCCTGCAAGAAGAGCTGGAGAAGCTGGGGCCCGAGCTGGAGGCGAAGGGGGCAGCAGTCGAGGCGGGTATGGTCGTCCTCGAGAGGGAGGCCTTGGACGTCGAGGAGACCCAGCGTGCGGTGGGAGAAGAGGCCATGCTCGTTGCCGAGCAGAAGGCTGGCGCAGAGGCCATCAAGCGGGAGTGCGAGCTGCGGCTGGCAGAAGCGCAGCCACTCTACGAAGCGGCCCTGCTGGCACTCCGGACCCTGAAAGTGGCGGACTTCGTGACGATGAAGTCCTTCCTCTCGCCGCCCCAGCCGATTCGGCTGGCCCTAGAAGCGGCCTGCATCATGCTCGGAGTGAGGCCCAAGATGGTCGACCAGGTCGTGGGCAAGGGTGGCCAGAAGGCGAAGGTGCCGGACTACTGGGAGAAGTCGAGGAAGCTACTGAGCGACTACAAGAAGTTCCTGCTCAGCCTCGAGAAGTACGACAAAGACAACATCCCTCCCGAGCGCATCGCCGAGATCCAGAGGTACCTCTCGGACCCCGAGTTCGTCCCCGAGAAGATTCGGAAGGCCTCCGAGGCCGCGGAGGGCATCTGCAGGTGGGTGATCGCCGTCTGCAAGTACGACATCATTGCGAAGGACGTCCGACCCCGACGGCAGGCCTTGGAGGAGGCCGAGGCCAAGCTGGCGCTCACCGAGGCAGAGTTCGCGATCAAGTAGAACGAGCTGGCCAGCGTCGTCGCACGCCGTGACGCCCTCGCGGATGAGCACGCCCGCTCTACAGCCGAGAGGCAGAGCTTGATGACCCAGCGGGACCTGTGCGTCGCCAAGCTCTAGCGTGCCTCTTCGCTGATGGCTTCCCTCGGCAGCGAGCGCGAGGGCTGGCTCGCAGCTAGTGCCGCCCTCGGAGAGGCGCAGGGTGCACTCGTCGGTGATTCGGTCCTGGCCGCCTGCTCCATCGCGTACCTGGGCCCGTTCGAGGCGAGCTACCGCCAGGAGCTCGTCGATGGCCAGTGGCGCGCCCTCCTCGACGCGACTGGCTCCATCTCCTCCAGCCGGCACTTCGACCTGCGGGCAGCTGTCGGAGACGCCGAGCGCATGCAGCAATGGCAGCTCCAGGGCATTCCGGACGACCGGGTCTCGACAGAGAACATGCTCATCCTAGAGGAGACGGCCGGCGACAGATGGCCACTCCTCGTCGATCCGCAAGAGCAGGCCCTCGCCTTTACCCGCGAGTACCTCGGACACGACTACATCCCCCTGAAGGCTACCAGTGCCGGCCTCTCCCGCGTGCTGGAGCTCGCCCTCGCGCGTGGCTCGGCCGTGATTTGCGAGAATGTCGGAGAGCTGGATGGCTCGCCTGCCCTGACATCCTTGCTCGACCGGGACGTCGCTACGATAGCTGGAACGCGGTACATCAGGCTGGACGACAACCAGGTGGAGTTTCATAGCGACTTCCGCATGTTCCTCTTCACTGGCCTCGCCAACCCCCACTTCAGCCCAGCGGTCCAGGCTAGGGTGAAGCTGCTGAACTTTACCGTAACGCCGGAGGGCCTGGAGGCTCAGCTGCTCGCTCTCGTCTGCAAGAGCGAGTGCCAGAAGGAGGAAGACGAGAAGCACCGACTGCACAGATAGGACCTCTTGTTCAGGAAGCAGAAGTCCGACGTAGAGCGCCAAATTCTGCGACTGCTCCGCGAGGCTGGCTCAGACGTCCTAGAAGATGAGTCCCTCACCAACTCCCTCGACGAGTCCAAGCGTATCACGGTTGACATTACGCACAAACTGGCAGCGGCTGGGCACCTGTCCGAACGGATAGAGGCCTCACGCAAGGCGTTCAGGCCGGTGGCAGTGCACGGGGCCCGCCTCTTCTTTGCAGTCCAGAGCCTGCCATCTCTGGATCCCATGTACCATTTCTCGATGAGTTGGTTCAGGGACCTGTTCCGAGAGAGCCTCCTCCTTGGGGAGGATGAGCCACGTGAACGTGACCCGGCCTTGCGCGGGAGAGAGCTGAAGGCGCGCTTCAGAGCTCTGCTCTTCGAGAATGCTTCCATGGGCCTCTTTGGACACCACCAGCTAGCCTTCGCGTTCCTCATAGCGACAAAGGTCCACGAGGCTGTCGGTGGGGCCCTCGCCCACGACACAGAGGCGGCCACGTTCCGAGAGCGACTGCAGGCACTTGACAAGGGGGCGGCCACGTCGAAGTTCCCCGGAGCTTCCCGTAAGACTACGAGCAAGCGTAGCGAGACAAACAGCCAAAAGCAGAGCGATCACACATAGAAGAATCGGTTGCGACAAAATCAGTAGTAGCTCCGAGCAGAGGAAGAGCACCTCTCCGTTCCCACCACATAGCTTAGTTATCTTCTTACTGGCCTGCCCCCTGCTGGGACCGAAGTGGAACAGAGGCCGTTGCCCGTCTCATGTTCTGACTTCATAGACGAGAGAAAGTGGGTGCGGGTGCAGGAGCTTGCGACCTTTTCGTGCTTTGAGTCTCTACCCGATGAGATCGAAAGGCAGCCCCAAGAATGGCGCCGTTTCCTTCAGTGTCACAGTCAGCCTGGTACTCCCGAGGCAGTCGAAGCACCGAGTCCATTCTCCAAGACTGAGCTACCGGATTTCACCTCTATCCTGCTGAGGAGGTGCCTCAAGCCTGAGCTCACCCTCGAAGCTATCCGGGCCTTTGTAGAGGCAGCTCTAGGCCCAGCATTCGTCCGCCCGACTGCTGTGAACTTGAAGGAGCTCTACGATGCACGAAGCAAGGCCAGCACGCCCATGCTCATGCTGCTTACTCCAGGAAATGACCCGATGGAAACGATAGAGCGGCTCGCAGAGGAGAGGCTCAGGACCAGGCATCCCCTGCGGGTGTCACTTGGTAAGGGATAGTCGACCAGAGCCCGAGCTCTCATAGCCGAGGCTCGGCAGTACGGTGGCTGGGTCGTGCTCTAGAACTGCCACCTGGCACCAAGTTTCATGGCTGAGCTGGCGAGAGTTGTCGACCTTCTCTAGCCCCAGGTAAAAACCCTGAACGCTGGCCAAGGCGCAGGCGCTGACGGGCCCGCAGATCTCTCCGGGGAACAGCCCACGAAGGCGCCACACCCTGAGTTCCGCCTGTGGCTCACCTCTCTGAGCTGTGAGTCTATCCCTCCCTCTATCCTGCAAGCCTCCATCAAGCTAACCAGTGAGCCTCCGAAAGGCATCCGCGCTTGCCTCTCGAGATGCTACCGCCAACTACTCAACTCTAAACCAGACAGAGAGCTCTACGAGGCCTCCACCAAGCCCCAGGTCTGGGGCCCTCTTTTCTACTCTCTCGCGATGTTCCATGCCGTAGTCCGTGAACGCCGCAGGTTCGGCTCCCTAGGCTGGAACAGCCACTACGACTTCAACGACTCTGACCTGCGGGTCTCGATGCGACAGCTCCACCAGATGGTCGAGGTTTTCGAGAGCCTCCCACTCAAGGCACTCTGCTACCTGACCGGAGAGTGCAACTACGGTGGAAGAGTCACTGATGATCACGACAGGCGAACTCTCACCACACTCCTCGGATCATTCTACTGCGAAGCTACTCTCAAGAAGTGCTCTTCTCCGAGGGGCTACAGTTTCATAGGCAGCGATTCAAACGTACCGAGTGCCTTCAATATTGTAGAACGCCCATGTGCTGAAGCTTACTTCCAGCACATCTAAGAGCTGCCTAACTCAGAGTCTCCTCTGCTCGTCGGGCTTCACCCCAGCGCTGATATTAACTCGGCGTTGCTAGAGGCAGAATCGGTGCTTAAGCTGGTTTAGACAACGTAGACAGGGGCCTCGATAGCTGACAGAGGAACGGGATCACTTGCTTCGCAGCTACATGTGATAGAAGGACTCAGCGCCAAAATTAGCCCACCCTTTGATACTGTAAATATACGAAGCAAATTCCCATTCTCGTACTCCGATTCGATGAACGTTGTTCTGGTCCAGGAAGTCTCTCGTTACAACCGCCTACTCAAAGTTGTGCTGGCGAGCCTGTCAGCTCTTTCGCTCGCAGTCAGAGGCCTCGTGGTCACCACCTCGGAGACTGAGGCGACTCTAGCCAGCATTCTCAGCAACAGAGTCCCAAAAACCTGGGCACATGTGGCTTACCCCTCAGTTAAGCCTCTGACCTCCTGGGTCGAAGACCTTGTCTAGCGCACTCAAATGCTGAGCGGGTGGATAGACAAAGGAAGTCTTCCTTAAGAGCTTTGGATCTCGGGCCTTTACTTCCCTCAGAGCTTCCTGACTGCAATCAAGCAGGACTATGCAAGAAAGTTCCAGTACCCCATCGACCACGTGGTCTTAAAAGCAGAAGTTGGTTTGCCAGGCTTTCAAGTAAAAGTCCCATGCGCCCATTGGGTGAGTGGTTTAAAACTTGAAGGAGCTTTCTGGATTGCAGAAGACCAAGTGCTTGAAGACTCCAAACCTGGAATCAGACAACAACCCCTTTCTTCAGTGCTGCTTCGACCTCAACTTTTGCAATCACACCCTCGCCACGCTGAAGACTCCCCAAGCAGCTCAGTTTACAAAAATGATTTTGATCTGTACGTATGCCCAGTGTATCGCACTCCTGAACGTCGCGGGACCTTGTCTACCACAGGCCATTCGACCAATTACGTAATGGATATTGAGCTGCCGTCGAGGTGTGAGCCCTCAAAGTGGGTCAAACGAGGCACAGCTATTGTTCTGGCAACAGAAGAGTGAAGAACAAATGAACTTTTAAACAATTATCGCCAAGAAAAATACAAAATGTTATAAAATCTTTAAATTAATTATTTAGATCAATTATAATCATTTTGTGACTAATCCGCAGATTTGTCTAAGGTAGGATTGGACATGGAGTCTCCTGAACTGATACCAATATTCATCACTCAGGTCTTCATTTTATTCAAGATCGCCCTTGTTCATTTCGAGCTGGGTCTCCTCATTTTAACTTGGTTAGAGGTACAGATTCTTAAAGGCAAAGCCCACTTCATCAGGAGGCGTCTAAAGCTGCACAAGCTATTGGATGGTTGAAGCAGTGCCTTAGATGACCTTAATCATCCACTTTACTACGTCTACCTGGCTGTGCAGGATCTTTTTCCTCTCAGCTCTGTAAATCACTCCAAACTTTTGATTGACTGTATTAAAGTTATTTATCTTAAGGAGTTCGAGATCTTGCTCCAGAGTTGTCTCAAGTTCCAGCTCGTGCTTGAGATAGTTCACCAGCTTAAGATATTGTTCGAGACACATCAGCTCTGTCTTCAATTCCTTGGGCTTTGTGAAGAGTAGTTTCTTCTTTTGTGTTTGGCCCTTCAGCAAGAACCTGAAGTAAGCCATGAGCAACTCGTTGAGCTAATTATACTTAAGTCTCACAAGTTGGGTTTATTCACAGCTTTTCTTGAACTTAGCGAGCATACTCTCAGTCTTAATTGTGCCCTCGTTGCTCACTTTGGTGTCCAGCCTGACATCGAAAGCATAGGACTCAAACTTGTTGTTTTCGAAGCAGAATCCATAGTTCTAGAGCAAAAACGAGTTTGTCCTATCGCCATAGCAATAGAAAGCTTGATCGCCTGCTTTCATTGCTTTTCTGTTTTGGTTTACGTAAGTAAAATAGGTATGTTCTTCTCCAGACTTTTTGCCGAGTTTCTGCATCCAATCAAATTTCTCAAACTCCTTGTTTAAGGGGAGGCCTGATTTGAACCATGCGTCCTCTTTTTCCTTGATTGGGCCGCTTTCTTCTTTGATGTACTCGCTCTCGTCAAGAGCCATGACTGAAATGCCCACGTCAATGTGCTCCATAGGATTGGTTATCTTGTCAGCAATAATTTAACTAAGTCCATTATCTACAATCTGAGCTTCATTGAGGACTTCTTTAACTTCAATTTAAATAACCTCTTTCTCTACCTTTATAGGTTTTGGTAACAATTCCTTGAATATCTATGTTTTAAATTGACACTTCTTGAGAGTGTTTTCAAGGATCTTGAAGCCTCCGATCTCTACCCACCTTTCAGTCTTGAGGTCTTCGTTTTCGTCGTCGGTGTCATTGTCCTCCTTGTGCATAGTCTTGAGGTGGGGCACCTCCCAGATTTAAAGGCCTGGCATTTGAATGTTAGCTCCAACTCCCTTAGTTCCAAACGCCTCCTGATTCTTATGGAAGACCTCCTTGTTTAGCTTGCCCTTTATATAATACTCGTTGAACTCCAGCTAATCATCAGGAAGATGAGCTTTAAAACCATGAGTGTAGTCGTTAAAGAACTTGTTCACTCTGTGGTATGACATGTTGTCTTCGATGTCAAGGTGTAGGCCGAGGTTAAGGATTTCATGCTCAACTTCAACATTGGTGTGATTCATGTTATCCGCCATAGGGATCATGCAGCACGTTGGGAGATTCCAGCCAAAAATCCTTGTACAAACTTAGGCATAAACATTCTTGAACAACTCCTCATCGATAAATCTGCTTTCAAAGACACGAGGGTTTTCAACTAAAACCTGTCGGAAAAGCTTCCATTCATTGCATACAGCAGCGTCGTAGTTGTGCAGCTGGTCCACCAGATCGTAATCTTGGAAGCTGTCCATGTCTTCAGAATTCCATCCGCAACTGAAGTCTACGTCAGGCAGCATCCTTAGCCAAGGGTACCAGTAGCTGTTCTTTCCCTTTTGCATCTCAAAGTAGAGGAAGGCGAGCATGATTAGTTGGTCGGCAGACTGTGTCTTATTGATATCAAACAGAGAAGGGTATGCCCTGAGAACTTGCGCCAGTTCCTCCTGCTGATGCGCCTTCTCGACTGAAATAATCATTTTCAACGGGATATACATGAAAGCTTCCCTATGTTCTATGTCCTACAGCACCTTAACTCCCAGCAGACCGTGCTCGAAGAAGGCAGGGAACTCTACCTTGGGCATGATCACGCCTTCTTACTGGCACCAGTTGTTAAACATGGTGAATTTGTCTTCCTCCTCATCTACGCCGAGATAATACTCGATGTTTCTGCGGCCCTTGGAGACTGGTGACGTTGTCGCGTTTTTGGAATCTTGGTTCTTCATTTCTTGGGATTTTAATTAATTTAAAAAACAAGACCAAAATCTACCCTAAAGAATAAATTTATCTGGAATTTTGGAAATCAAATCTGTGGGGTTTTGGGGTTTTGGGG
>Ga0075467_10001839_pt1 | contig 17265 bp, 12 predicted proteins | sample DEB08_DNA_9_FD_75067 | JGI IMG/M metagenome (GOLD analysis project Ga0075467, IMG submission 75067) | Aqueous microbial communities from the Delaware River and Bay under freshwater to marine salinity gradient to study organic matter... | ecosystem: Environmental > Aquatic > Marine > Coastal ... | reverse complement strand
CGGCACCGGTGGTGGTCGGGATCATGTTGACCGCACCGGCCCGGGCCCGGCGCATGTCGCTGTGGATCTGGTCGAGCATCCGCTGGTCGTTGGTATAGCTGTGGATGGTGGTCATGAAGCCGCGCTCGATGCCGACCGTGTCGTTGAGGACCTTGGCCACCGGTGCCAGACAGTTGGTGGTGCAGGAGGCGTTGGAGACGATGATATCGTCTGCCGTCAGAACGTCATGATTGACGCCGAAGACCACCGTTTTCAGGTCACCCTTGGCCGGTGCCGAGATCAGAACGCGCTTGGCGCCGGCGTCGATATGCGGCTGTGAAGCGTCTTTCGACTGGAAGAAGCCGGTGCATTCCAGCACGATGTCCACGCCCATTTCGCCGTGCGGCAGATCGCCGGGATTGCGTTCGGAGGTGACCGCGATTTTCTGGCCATTGGCCATGATATGGTCGCCATGGGCGGTCACTTCGCCGGGAAAGCGGCCGTGGACGCTGTCATAGGCAAACAGCAGCGCATTGGATTCTGCGTCGGCAAGATCGTTGATCGCGACCAGTTCGAAATCGTCGTCATCGCGTTCCAGGATCGCGCGGGCGACCAGCCGGCCGATGCGGCCAAATCCGTTAATTGCTACTTTTGTCATCGCTGTTGCTCCTTTGAATTTTAACAGTCTGGCCTTTTCAGCCAATTTTCTCGATAATTTGCGGGATGATCGCATCGACGGTCAAACCGAAATATGCGTAAAGGTCCTTAATCGGCGCCGATGCCCCGAAGCTGTCGATACCGAAGCGCAGCCCGTCGAGACCGGTATATCGCTCCCAGCCGAAGGTCGTGCCCGCTTCGATCGAGACCCGCAGGATGCCGTCGCCGCCAAGCAGATCGGCTTTATAGTCATCGCTCTGCCCATCGAACAATTCCGCGCACGGCATCGACACGACATCCGCGCCCAGCCCGGCAGCCTCAAGCTGTGCCGCGACATCCATCGCCAGCGACACTTCAGAACCCGTCGCCACCAGCACGACCCGTTTGTCGCTCTCTGCGGCTTTCAGGCGATAGGCGCCTTTTGCACAGAGATTTACGCTGACGTCATGACGGAGCGGTGGAAGCCCCTGACGGGTCAGGGCGAGGGTCGAAGGCCCGTCGTCGCGCTTGATCGCCAGTGCCCAGCATTCCGCCGTCTCGATCGCATCAGCCGGCCGGTAGACGTGCATGTTCGGCATCACCCGCAGGCTCTGCAGATGCTCGATCGGCTGGTGCGTCGGGCCGTCCTCGCCGAGACCGATGCTGTCATGGGTCATGACATAGATGACCCGGGCTTTCTGGATCGCCGAGAGCCGCATGGCGCCCCGGCAATAATCGGTAAAGACCAGGAATGTACCGCCATAGGGGATGATGCCGCCGTGCAGCGCCATTCCGTTCATGGCCGCCGCCATGCCGAATTCGCGGATGCCATAATAGATATAGCGTCCGGAATAATCCTCTTTTGTCAATGGCTTGGTGGAAGGAGTTTTGGTATTGTTTGAACCTGTGAGATCGGCGCTGCCGCCGATCATCTCCGGCAAGACCTCGGTAATCGCGCCGAGCGCCATTTCGGAAGCCTGACGCGTCGCAACTTTCGGCGGGTCCTTGGCAAGACCCTCGAGAAAGGACTGCATCGCATTGCCGTCCGGCAGATCGCCCGCCATCCGGCGCTGAAACTCGCCAGCCTGCGCATGGCCGATCAATCTTTTCTCCCAGTCGGACCGGGTCGCAGCGCTTTTCTCTCCCAGCTGGCGCCATGACGCCAGAATATCGTCCGGAATGACAAAGGGTGCATAGTCCCAGCCCAGGGCCGCGCGGACGCCGGCAATCTCTTCATCGCCCAGCGGCGACCCGTGGGTGGCCGCGGTGCCCTGCTTGGTCGGTGCGCCATAGCCGATCACGGTCTTGCAGGCGATCAGCGACGGCCGCGGGTCGGCTGCCGCCTCGCCCAGCGCCTTGCGGATATCGTCAAAATCATGGCCATCGCAGGAAACGACATGCCAGCCGGACGCCCGATAGCGTGCCGGAATATCTTCACTTGTCGATAAATCCGTTTTTCCATCGATAGTTATGCCATTATCATCCCAGATAACATTAAGTCTTCCCAGGCCCAGATGGCCAGCAAGACCGACGGCTTCGTGGTTGATCCCCTCCATCAGGCAGCCATCACCGGCGATGACCCAGGTCTTGTGATCGACCAGATCGTCTCCGAACAAGGCGTTCAGATGGCGCTCCGCCACCGCCATGCCCACGGCCGTCGCGAAGCCCTGCCCCAGCGGCCCGGTCGTCGTCTCGACGCCCTCCAGCTTGAAATTTTCGGGATGGCCGGCACAGGGCGAGCTGAGCTGGCGGAAATCCTTGATATCCTGCAACGTCGGGCGCGCATAGCCGGTCAGATGAAGCAACGAATAGATCAGCATCGAGCCATGGCCGGCCGACAAGACAAAGCGGTCACGATCAGCCCATTTCGGCGCCTTGGGGTCAAATTTCAGATAGTCGCTGAACAGCACCGTTGCCACGTCCGCCATGCCCATTGGCATCCCCGGATGACCGCTGTTGGCAGCTTGCACCGCATCCATGGCAAGCGCTCTGATGGCGTTTGCCATGTTTTTTTCGGTAACGGTCATGACTGGTCTGATCCCCCGGATTGGCGAGTGTCGAAGCGCAACAAAATGCTGCGATTCGCTATTTTGCCTCCTCCTTTGATGATCCGGCAAGGCGGCGTCAAGGTCGGCTTTTCACTATCCAGTGTTTACGGCGCCGGAATAGATTGATAGCAACGAAAGACAGGACCTTACCTGTTGGAAACAAGCTATGGAAAATGCTCATGGACAATGAACGTGTCATCCTTGCCATAGGCCGGATTGAACGGGCTCTCAGTCGCATAGAATCGGCAAATAGCAGGATCGAGGCCGATGTCGACCAGGCACTGGCGACGCGTCACGAGGCGCTGAAAGCGGAAATGCAGCAAGCCATCCGGACGATCGACGGGCTGATCGAGCGACAGGAGCACTGAGCATGGCGCAAATGAAACTGGAAATTGGTGGCCGCTCCTTCATGGTAACCTGCCAGGACGGCGAGGAATCCCATCTGACCCGGCTGGCCGCGATGGTCGATGGCAAGGCCCGGGAATCCGGGGATCCGGCGGGGCTGAACGAGAGCCGCATGCTGCTGTTCACATCGCTGCTGCTGGCCGACGAGCTGCACAGCGCGCAATCGGCGCTGGCCGAGACGTCTGCGGTCACTGCCCCCACATCATCCGACCCGATGGACGAACAGGCGATTGCCGCACTGGAAAAACTCGCAGATCGGGCAGAGCAACTGGCAAACAGCCTTGAGTAACGCCCCTATCGCGCCTAGATAGGAAGGGACGGGTACTGTCTGGCACGAGCTTGATACGAACATCCCTGAGGCGATATAACTTCCTAGGGAGCTGTCCCTGCCCGGATTGCGGACTGTTTTGCAGTCGGGTCCGATGCACATGGCGCCCACCTGACGTAATAGGCGTCAGAGGATTTTCCGGCCAACGACCAAGATGGTCCCGTCACTTTTATTCAGAAAGAACAATTTTTTGAGTAGTTTGAGCGATAAAAAGAAGAAACTACGCGAAGAATATAGAAGGCGGCGAGACGCTTTTCATAGCCAGCTGGACATGGCCACCCGCGGCCTCGCCTTCCGGCGTCCGCCGACTCCTCTGGCCCGGCTGATCGAACAGAGCGAGGTCATCGCTCTCTACAGCGCGATCGGTTCCGAGGCTCCGACCGCCAGACTGGCAGAATATCTGGCCGAAATCGGCAAAACCATCGCATTTCCGGCCTGCGTCGCCAATGCCCCCATGGAATTTCGTCAGGTCGAAAATATCGATCTGCTAGTGGCCGGATTCCGCAATATATCCGAACCCGCCGCAGACTGCCCTGTGGTCGCGCCCGACCTGATCATCGCGCCGATGATTGCCTTTGACCGATCGTTGAACCGCCTTGGACAGGGCGGCGGGCATTATGACCGGACCTTTGGACAATATCCGCAGGCGACGCGCATCGGGCTGGCCTGGTCGGTGCAGGAGACCGATGCCGTCCCGGTGCAGCCGCACGATGTCCCGCTGCACATGATTGTTACGGAATCTGAAATAATTCAAAGAGTTGATATGAAGTCATGACAGCAGAACCTCACCAAAAGCCGCCGCATAATCCGCCAACTGCACCCAATTGGCGCCAGCCTTTTGGCATGATCCTGATTCTGGCGCTGATTCTGCTCTGGAGCGGAATAGTCGTCAGCATGATCGACTGGATCAGCAAGCTGAGCTTCTGGCTGCAATTGCCGATCTACATATTTGCCGGGATCGTCTGGATATTTCCCGTCAAGCCGCTGCTGATATGGATGAATACCGGAAAATTCCGGTCCTGAAGCGCCATTTCCCGCATGTTTGGGGAAATGGCGCGAGTGACGAGACTTGAACTCGCGACCTCCGGCGTGACAGGCCGGCGCTCTAACCAACTGAGCTACACCCGCATATGCGCCTGCATGGGCGGTGAAGCAGCGCAAGTAGAAGAGCTCTGCATTTCTGTCAACTACACTCTTGCGATTATTCTACATATTTCAGACCGGGCCGCGAGAGACCGGCAATTGCCGCCCCTTCCGGTCATCGCATCAGGCGCGGCTTCCCGAAATCGCGCAACCTGCTCGGCAGGCTCAGGATTGTCAGTGGCAACATGCAATCATGGTAAACAGGCGGTTAACCACCGCGAAAGCAATGCTTAATCGACGCCAATAATCGGCAGTCTTCTCTGCTTTCGGCCGGCTGATGCCGCAACATATCATTTATTTCCCGTTTACCAAATATTTTGCTTTCCTTGTCATATGACCCGCATGAACTATGCACAGACACAGGATTTGGAACGCCGGTCGCGTTCGGCGCTTGCCTTTGGCCGGCGCCTGGCGCTGACCATCGGCATCGCTTCCCTTGCACTGTCATCGGCTGCCCAGGCTGCGGGCACGGTCGCCGGCACCGACATCGTCAATGTCGCCCAGGCCACCTATGACGCGCCGGGCGGCGGCACACCGGTCACGGTTGATTCCAACATCGTCAGCATCAAGGTTGACGAGTTGCTGGATGTCACGGTCGTTTCGAGCGATCCGGGTGACGTCGCCGTTACCCCCGGATCGACTGCACAGATATTGACCTACCAGCTGACCAATAGCGGCAATGGATCCGAAGCCTTCACGCTGGCCGCCGACACGGCAAAGCCCGGCGATGAATTTGACACGACGTTCGAAACCGTCATTCTCGACAGCGACGGCAACGGCGTCTATGATCCCGGCGTCGACACGATCTACACGCCCGGCACCAATGACCCGGTGCTGGCGCCGGATGAAAGCATCACGATTTTCATCCTCTCCACGGTCCCCGCATCCGCGCGTGACACCGAGCGCGCCGAGATTGAACTGTCCGCCACGGCCAATACCGGCAGCGGCACGCCGGGCAGCCTGTTCGCCGGACAGGGCGATGGCGGCGGCGACGCGATCGTCGGGTCGACGGGTGCACAGGACGCCGACAGCGGCTTTGTCGCCGTCCGGGCCTCCGATGTCACCCTGGTCAAGAGCGCCACCGTGACCGATCCCTTCGGCGGTACAGAAGCGGTGCCCGGTGCGGTCATCCTCTACCAGCTGGTCGCGACCACGGTCGGCAGCGCCGATCTGGCCAATCTCGCGATCCGCGACGATATTCCCGCCGACACCACCTACAGGCCCGAGAGCATCACGCTGGAGGGCGCGCCGCTGGGCGATGCCGCCGACGACGGCGATGCCGGCTCCTTTGCCGACGGCGCGATCGCCGTGGCGCTGGGCACGGTTCCGGGCGGCCAGACCCGTACCATCACCTTCCAGGTCACCATCGACTGAACTTAACCGGGGCACAGCAACATGATGAAATATATCTTTCTCGCGATCGCGATGATCCTGCCGGGCAGCGCCATCGCCGCCAATAATGTCAGCCTGTCGAGCGACGTCTATGTCGAGCGCAAGGTGGCCAGGCCGAACGGCACCACAGCGCTGGTGCTCGAACAGCCCAGGACCGTCACCCCCGGCGACAAGCTGGTGTTCGTGGTCAATTACAAGAATGTCGGCAACGCGCCGGCAACGGATTTCTCTGTCACCAACCCGCTGCCAAAGGCGGTGGCGTTCGAAGGAACGTCTGATGGCACTGAAATTGTCTCCATTGATGGAGGCAAAAGCTGGGGACCGCTTTCGTCTCTCACCTATCAGGGCGCCAATGGCGAAGTTCGTCCCGCCCTGATGACCGATGTAACCCATGTGAAATGGAAATTTAGTCGTTCCCTTTCCGCAGGTTCGGGAGGGAAATTGGTTTTCCGCGGCACTGTGAAGTGACCGCAACCGTACCGGATCGCCGCGGGGTTTGGCGATCCAAATAAGTGAAACAGGAGTCAGTTATGACCAGTATACTGAAACTTCTCGTTGCCACTAGTACCATTTCTGTAGCGGCGCTGGGTGCAAACCCCGCGTTCGCTGCAGATCTGGGCACTGATGCCGGCACGAGCATTACAAATAACGTAAGCGTAGCCTATAATGTAGGGGGAACCGCCCAGACTGCGGAAACCGACAGCGATGTGTTTGTCGTTGACCGTGAAGTCAATCTTGTCATCGCCAAAAGCGATTCCGTCAACAGTTCGGTCGCACCGGGTGCGACCCAGCAGGCGGTGACCTACACGGTCAGCAACCAGACCAACGACACGATCGACGTGCTGCTGACGGCCCAGCAACCCGGAACCGACGATTTCGACGTGACCGGTACAATCACCTATTATCTCGACGATGGCACGACCGCCGGCGTTTTTGATGCAGGCGACACGCTGATCACCTATATCGACAACCTTGCCGAAGACACCAGCGTCACGATCCATGCGGTCGCCAATATCGCCAGCGGCGTCGTTACCGGCGATCTGGCCGACCTGATCCTGATCGGTCAGGCCGCCGGCCATGGCGGTGCGGGCCTTCCCGCCACCGGTATCGGCGTCCAGGGCACGGCCTTCACCGACGATTCGGGCGACGCGGACGATGCGACATTGGTGCAGAACGTCTTTGCCGATGCGGCCGGATCCGGCAGTTCGGATGGCGCTGGTGACGGTTACCACAGTGCGACCGACACCTATGAAGTGAGTGCCGCAGACATTTCGGTCTCGAAAACCAGCACGGTTCTGTGGGATCCGATCAACGGAACCAGCAATCCGAAAGCCATACCCGGCGCGATTGTCGAATATTGCATCGCCGTCGCCAATGCGACCGGTGGTGCGTCCGCGACAGGGGTCGCCATATCGGACACGATTCCGGCCAATCTGACCTATTACAGCAGCCTGGCCACAGGGCCGGCGACTGTACCGGCGGTGATTGGCGTCGTAACCGAAGGCACCGTCACCGGTTCCACCTGCAACGCAGATGGCAGCGGCACCGGCGCACAGGCGGCCGGCGTTGTTTCGGGCAATCTCGGTACCGTAGCCGCAGGCGCGACCGAAACCCTGATTTTCCGTGTAACGGTAGACTAGGCACTCTGGAATTTGGCGGCAGACCGTTATTTCTTGCCGGTTTGCCGCCCATATTCCGGATCTTGCTGTGGGTTTTCTGACCACTTTTTTCAGGCCCTTCGGCCTGACCCTGGCCGCATGCGCGCTGACCGCGCCTGCCGCACCGGCGCTCGCACAGCCCGAGTTTGCCGACCAACAGCCGCACGCGCCTGATTTTTCAGACAATCAGCCGCAAAATCATCCGCTCATCAGCAATGTCGCGCAGGCAGAATGGGATATCGGCAGCCAGCGACTCAGGAAAAATTCCAATCGCGTCGACATTCAGGTCGTTCCGCCGCCCAACAGCCCACCCGAAATCACCATCTATCAGTTCGGCGATCCGCCAGGAGCCGAGCAGGTGCCGATTCCCGCTACAATGTGCCGCGGATCGGGCGGGAGCATTCCCATTGAACTGGTAGGCGTCTTTGCCGGAACGCCGACCAGTCCCGGATCTATCAAGCCGACCGAAAAAATCCGCGCCGGGGCGCCGCTGATCGTATCGATCATCGCACCGGCAAGGAATCTGAACCCGCTGGCAATCGACAGCTTCGACATCGTTCTGTCCACGGCTTCCGGCGATCGTGAAGTCATCACCATTTCGGAGACCGGTCCGGACACTGCCCGTTTTGTGGGCATGATAAATTCGGCGGCAATACCGCCCAGTCCGGTCAAGGGCGATTGCAAGCTGTCCGTCAATCCGGGCGAAGACCTGAGGGTGATCATCGAAGAAATTACCGGCAACCCGCTGGGTTCGGTCGGCATTGGGATATTGGTGGATCCCTTTGGCAAAACGTTCGACAGTGGCGACGGCAAACCGATATCGGGGACTCGGGTAACGCTGATCGATGTTGCGACCGGGCTGCCCGCCGACGTTTTCGGCGATGATGGTGTCTCGATATTCCCCAGCTCGGTCATCACCGGCAGCACGGTGACCGACAGCGGTGGGGCCGTCTATGTGTTCGGGCCGGGATTCTACCGCTTTCCCTTCGCGCGCAAGGGCAGCTACCGCCTGCGCGTCGAGCCGCCGCAGCCCTATCGTTTCGAATCAACGGCAACGCCGCAGCAACTGGCCGGCTTGCGGCGGTCCGATGGACTTCCCTTCACGATCGTCGACGGATCCTATGGCGGTATCATCATATTGGACGATCCGGCACCGGTCCGGGTCGACGTGCCGCTGGACCGGCCCGGCGCGCCGCTCGCGATCACAAAGGCGGCCTCCACGGCGCGCGCGGCACCGGGAGACGCGGTCCACTATCGAATCACGGTGCAGAATAGCGACCCGGTTCGCACGACGGGGCAGATTGCCATATCCGATCAATTGCCCGCTGCAATGCGCCTGAAAAGCGGCTCGGTCCGCTATGATGGCAACCTGATCACGCCGACGGTCGAAGCCAATGGCCGGAATTTCACGGTCGAGGCGCCACCCCTGCCCCCTTCGGGCAGCGCTCTGCTGACCTATATTGCCGAAGTGCGTCAGGATGCACGGCCGGGGGACGCGCTGAATCTGGCCTCCGCCCGCGACGATCGCGGTACATCCAGCCCGACCGTCGATGCCGTGGTCCGCATCGATCGCGACGGTATTTCGGAACGGTTCACCCTGATCGGCCGGATTACCGATGGCGGCTGCGATATCGATCCCCGAAAGGCCGCGGGCATCGGCGATGTCCGGGTGATGGTGCAGGACGGGACTTATGTGGTCACCGACAGCGACGGTCGCTATCATTTCGAAGGGCTCCGTCCCGGGCTGCACGTGGTGCAGGTCGATCCGTCGACCTTCCCTGCCGACCTGGCTCCGGTCGATTGCGCGCAGAACACGCGCAGCGCCGGCAGCGCCATTTCCCGGTTCGTCGAAGGCCGCGGCGGCGCGCTGAAACGCGCCGATTTCCGGGCGCAGAAAGTCGCCCCCAGAGACATGAAAATATCTGGAAACCATCACAAGCCCGACATTCTGACCGACCCGGAAGCGGCGGGTGCCGGTCGCGACTGGATCAGCGGCGAGGAGCCGGGCATCGGCTGGCTGTTCCCGGCGGAAGATCATAATCCGCGGGTGAAGGCGCTGCGCGTCGCCATCAAGCATCACGCTGGCCAGAGAGTCGAGCTGTCGGTAAACGGCATGGCGGTCAATCCCCTCTCCTTCGACGGCACCAAGAAAAGCGCGAACGGCACAATCCGGGTCAGCACCTGGCGCGGCATCGAGATCGAGGAACGCACCAATATCTTCGAGGCGCGCGTCCTGGATCGCGACGGCAAGCTGATCCAGCAACTGGAACGCAAGGTCCATTATGCCGGCAGCCCGCTCCACGCCGAACTGCTCAAGGACCGGTCGATATTCGTCGCCGATGGCGTGACGCGCCCGGTCATTGCAGTGCGGCTGACCGACCGGGACGGCAAGGCGGCGCGGCATGGCATGGTCGGCGATTTTGCGGTTCCGGCCCCCTATGCCCCGGCGATCGAAATCGACGCCCAGCAGGCCAACCAGCTGGCCGGACTGGAACGCGGAGCGCCGGTATGGCGGGTCGAGGGCGACGAGGGCATTGCCTATATCGAACTGGCCCCAACCACGGCTTCCGGCTCGCTCAGCATTTCCTTCCCGTTCCGCGACGGCGAGGTCGAGCGCACCCAGCGCATTGCCACCTGGCTTGATCCCGGCGACCGGCCCTGGACCGTGGTCGGTTTCGCCGCCGGCACGCTGGGCTTCAACACGCTGGACGAGCGGCTCGAGGATCTGGTCGACGAGGATGACAATTTCAACGTCGATGGCCGCATCGCGCTCTATGCCAAGGGCCGGGTGACCGGCAAATGGCTGATGACGCTGGCCTATGACAGCGACAAGGAAGAGGACGAGACCCGCTTTCAGGGCGTCATCGATCCGCGCCGCTACTATACGGTCTACGCCGACCGCAGCGAGCAGCGCTATGATGCCGCCTCGGTGCGCCGCCTCTATCTCAAGCTGGAACGACCGCAATTTTATGCGCTGTTCGGCGATTATGAGACCGGGATCGACGAACCGACACTGGCGCGTTACCAGCGGGCCTTCAACGGTATCAAGGCCGAATATCGCAGCGACCGGGTCCATCTCAACGCCTTTGGCGCCGACTCCCCCAATCGTTTCCGCCGCGAGGAAATCCAGGGCAATGGCCTCTCCGGCCCCTATGCGCTGTCGACCCGTGACATTCTTGCCAACAGCGAACGGATCACGCTGGAAACGCGCGACCGCTTCCGCTCCGACCGGATAGTCGAGCGGCGCGAACTGACCCGGCATATCGACTATGATATCGACTATCTCGCCGGCACGCTGCGTTTCCGCGAGCCGGTCCTGAGCCGCAGCAATGGCCTCGACCCGCAGTTCATCATCGCCGCCTATGAAGTCCTGGGGGTTGGCGACCGCAATCTGAACGCCGGTGGCCGGGCCACCTATCAGACTGCCGACGAGAAGGTCAAAATCGGCGCGACCGCGGTGCACGACGAGAATGAGAGCGTGAAAACCGACATGCTCGGGGTGGACGTCCGCTATCGGCCGGACCTCAAGACCGAAGTGCGGGCGGAACTGGCAGTCACAGACAACCAGGCGAAAACCGTAACAGCAACCGCTTCCGGACAGGCGGCAACCGCCTGGCTGGTCGAGGCGGAACATCATGGATCGAAATTCGACCTGCTGGCCTATGTCCGGCGCCAGGCGTCGGGCTATGGTCTGGGACAGCTGAATGCGGCGGAAAACGGAACCCGCAAATTCGGCCTCGATGGCCGGATCCGCATTCGCGACAATCTCTCGCTGGCGGTCACCAGCTATCAGGAAAATTTCCTGGCGACCGATGCGCGCCGCCGCGCCGGCACGGCCGAACTGGAATATCGCACCGACGGAACCTCGTTCCGTGCCGGTATGGTCTATGCCAATGACCGGCTGTCCGACGGCACGGTCAACGAATCCACCCTCGTCCGCCTCGGCGCGACGCAGCGACTGCTGGACGGCAAGCTGGAGCTCGATGCGCAGACCGAATTTGCCCTGGGCGGACAGGACGAGAGCATCGACTTCCCGGCCCGGCACAGCTTCTCCGCGCGCTATGCCGTGACCGAGGACATCAAGATCATCGGCACCTATGAAATTGCCGATGGCGAGAATATCGATGCCCGCACCGCCAGGATCGGCGTCGACGTCAGCCCGTGGAACGGCGCGCGCATCGTCAGCAGCATGAACCAGCAGGAAATCACCGAATATGGTCCGCGCACCTTTGCTGCCTACGGCCTGACCCAGAGCATTCCGGTCGGCGACAAATGGACGGTCGACTTCTCGCTGGATGGCAATGAGACTTTGGGCGGGTTTGATCGCAGCGATGTCATCAACGACCGGCAGCCGGTCGCATCGGGCGGGTTCCTGGGCAATGATGCGACTTTGACCGAGGATTTCGTCGCCGTCACCGCCGGGGCTACCTATCGCAACGCCGACTGGAGCTGGACCAGCCGCGCCGAATATCGCGACGGCGATACCAGCACCCGCTATGGATTGACGACGGCGCTGCTCAGGCAGATCGGCGAAGGCAGCGCGCTCGGCGCCCTCGCCAGCATATTTGTCGCCAGGGATCAGACCGGCGTCAGCACCCGCGTGATCGAGGCGGAAGCAAGCTGGGCACATCGCCCCGCGGACAGCCAGTGGTCCTGGCTGCAAAAGCTGGAATTCCGGGAAGACCGCGTGCGCAATGCGGTCGCCGGTGCTTCCGGTCCGATCGGCGGCGCGCCTTTGCTGGTCAATGGTGATGTCACATCAAGGCGGATCATCCACAGCCTGAGCGTCAATTATACGCCGATGGACTCGCAGGACGGCCTGTTCACCGAGGCCGGCGAATATAGTCTCTTCTGGGGCAGCCGCTATGTCTTCGACCGGTTCGGGCAGGATGATGTAGAGGGCTGGAGCAACGTGGTCGGCGCGGACATGAAGTTCGATCTGTCCGACACGCTCGACATCGGCGCGCAGGGCACAGCAAGGGTCGGCAACGATTTTGACAGCGTCGCCTATAGCGGCGGACCGACCGTCGGCCTCACCCCGTTCAAAAACGCCTATATTTCAGTTGGCTATAATGTCGTCGGCTTTGCCGACCGCGACTTCGAAAAGAGCCGCTACACCCGCGACGGCCCGTTCATCACCTTCCGCCTGAAATTCGACCAGCAGAGCCTCGGTAGCCTCGGCCTCTAAGAGCTCATGGCGCATTCTAACCCCTTCTCCCGTCAGGGAGAAGGATACAGAGCCTTGCTGAGGAACGAAGCTAGGCGGCGTTGGATGAGGGTGTTCTGCGCTTCAGAGGGCAGAACACCCTCATCCAGCTGCGACTAGGCAGCAAGCTGCCAAGTCTGCGCATCCTTCTCCCTCACGGGAGAAGGAAGTTCTTCACTCCGCGAACAGCAGCACCGGTGTCTCGAGAAAATGCTTGAGCGCCTGCACATAGCTGGCCGCGTCATAGCCATCGACGACCCGGTGATCGCAGGAAATGGACAGGTTCATCAATTTGCGCGCGTGGATCTCACCATCGATGATCACCGGTCGCTCGACAATCTTGTTCGGTCCGATGATTGCCACTTCCGGCCGGTTGATGACGGGCGTGGTCGCGATCCCGCCCAACGGCCCCAGCGAGGTCAGCGTCAGTGTCGATCCCGACAGTTCCGACGCTTTCGCCGAACCGTCGCGAGCCGAAGCGGCCAGACGGCCGATTTCGCTCGCCAGCTGCCAGATGTTCATGTCCTGCGCGTCGCGCAGCACCGGCACCATCAACCCCTGGTCGGTCTGCGTCGCCATCCCGAGATGGACGGCGCCGTGCCGCGTGACAACGCCCGCTTCGTCGTCAAAAGTGGCATTCAACATGGGAAATTCGGGCAGGGATTTGCAGATTGCTGCGATAATAAGGGGCAAAATGGTCAGTTTCGGACGGTTGCCGCGGTTGCTGTTGAGATCGGCACGCATGTCCTCGATCTCGGTCATGTCGATTTCGTCGACATAGGAAAAATGCGGAATATTGCGCTTCGATTCCGCCATGTTCTGGGCGATCTTGCGGCGCATGCCGATCACCTTGATCACTTCGTCGGCGCGTTTTTGCGAGGCACCGGACGGGCGATAGCCCTGCCCCGAACCATAGTTCAGATAGGCGTCGAGATCGCTGTGCCGGATATGATCGCCCTGCGCCTTGACCTGGCTCAGGTCGACGCCCAGCTCGCGGGCGCGCTGGCGCACGGCTGGCGTCGCCAGAGGCTTTGGCCGACCATCATCTGACGGCTTGACGTCAGTTTTTTCTGTATCGGTTACGGGCGCTTCTTCAGACTCTTTCTGAGCTTCAGCCTGACCATCCTTTATCAATTTTTCTTCTTTTATTTCAATAACTTGTGTTGACTTCGCGTCAGCAGGTTCGGCCTTTTCTTCGCTCTCGCCAGATGCTTCCAAATCTTCCAGTTCCTCGAGGTCAAGATCGCCCTCGACCTCGATCTCGACCAGCATCGAACCGATTGCGATAATATCCCCTTCCTCGCCAGCAATCGCCGTGATCTTGCCGGAAACCGGCGCTTCCATCTCGACCGTCGCCTTGTCGGTCATGACGTCGGCGAGCTGGTCGTCTTCCGCGACAACATCGCCAATCCTGACATGCCATCTGACGATTTCAGCCTCGGCAATGCCCTCGCCAATGTCAGGCAGGTTGAATATATATTTGCTCATGATTTCAAGTCCCCGACAATTTTTTCCAGCGCTTCGCCAATCCGGACCGGTCCCGGGAAATAGGCCCATTCCAGGCTGTGTGGATAGGGCGTGTCGAACCCGGTGACCCGCTCGATCGGCGCTTCCAGATGATAGAAACAGTGCTCCTGCACCAGCGCCGACAGCTCGGCACCAAAGCCGCTGGTCCGCGTCGCCTCGTGCACGATCAGGCAGCGCCCGGTCTTCTTGACCGACTGTTCGATCGTTTCGATATCCAGCGGCACCAGAGTCCGCAGATCGATGACTTCGGCATTGATGCCATGTTCCTCGACCACCGCCTTGGAGACATGGACCATCGTGCCATAAGCCAGAACCGTCACCGCATCGCCTTCGCGGACGATCTTGGCCTTGCCCAGCGGCACGGTATAATGGCCCTCCGGCACTTCGGATTCGGCGAATTTCGACCAGGGAGAGACCGGATTGTCATAATAGCCGGTGAACGGCCCGTTATAGATGCGCTTTGGTTCCAGGAACAGCACCGGATCATTGTCCTCGATCGACGCGATCAGCAGCCCCTTGGCATCATAAGGTGTCGACGGAATGACCGTTTTCAGGCCCGATACATGGGTGAACATGGCTTCCGGTGACTGGCTGTGGGTCTGTCCGCCAAATATACCGCCGCCGAATGGCGACCGCACGGTCAGTGGCGCAGTAAACTCCCCGGCGGAACGATAGCGCAACCGCGCCGCTTCCGAAATCAGCTGGTCCATGCCCGGGTAGATATAGTCGGCAAATTGGATCTCGGGCACCGGGCGCAGGCCATAGGCGCACATGCCCACCGCCGCACCAATGATGCCGCATTCGGAAATCGGCGTATCGAAACAGCGGGTCTTGCCAAATTTTTCCTGAAGGCCGGCGGTCGCCCGGAACACGCCGCCGAAATAGCCGACATCCTCGCCCATGATCACGACATTCTCGTCGCGCTGCAGCATCGTCTCGAGGCCATTGTTGATGGCCTCTATCATGTTCATGACGGCCATTTGATTTCCCGCTCTTTATTGGCCTGTGCGGCTTGTTCCTTAAGGTGCCAGGGCATTTCTTCAAACACGTCCTGAAACATGGTCTCAAACGGCTGGTGCAGACCATGGCCCAATATGCCGTTCTTGGCCGCTTCGGTGACCGCATCCTTGACCGCTTGCAGACATTCCGCATCCAGCTGTTCCTGCTGCTCGACGCTCCAGACGCCGCGATGGATCAGATGTCGCTTGAGCCGCATGATCGGATCGCCCAGCGGCCATTCTTCCCGCTCCTGGGCGCTGCGATAGGCGGTTGGGTCATCGGACGTGCTGTGCGCATCGGCCCGATAGGTGAAATGCTCGATCAGGGTCGGGCCCTGATTGGTACGCGCCCGCTCTGCCGCCCATCTTGTGGCGGCATAGACCGCCAGCGGGTCATTGCCGTCGACCCGCAGCGCTGCAATGCCATATCCGACACCGCGCGCGGCGAAGGTGGTCCGCTCGGCCCCTGCAAATCCGGAGAAGGACGATATCGCCCACTGGTTGTTGACGACATTCATGATCACTGGCGCATTATAGACAGCGGCAAATGTCATCGCCGCGTGGAAATCACCCTCGGCGGTCGATCCTTCGCCGCACCATGCAGCGGCGATCCGGCTGTCGCCCTTGCTCGCGCTGGCCATCGCCCAGCCCACGGCCTGCGGATATTGGGTGGTCAGATTTCCCGACACGGTGAAGAAATTCAGTTCGCGCGAACTGTACATGATCGGCAGCTGGCGTCCCTTGAGCTTGTCCGCCTTGTTCGAGAATATCTGGTTGACCATCTCGACCATCGGATAGCCCCGGACGAACAATATGCCCTGCTGGCGATAGCTCGGAAAGCACATATCATCCGCGTGCAGGGCCATGGTGGCGGCAACGGAGGTCGCTTCCTCGCCCGTACATTTCATGTAGAAACTGGTCTTGCCCTGCCGCTGCTGGCGATGAAGACGGTCATCAAAGGCCCTGACCTGCGCCATTGTACGGAGCATTTTCAGGAGCGTTTCGTCGTCCAGCTTGGGATCCCAGGGACCGACCGCCTTGTGATCGTCGTCGAGCACGCGGATCATGTCATAGGCCATGTCGCGCATGTCTTTTGGTGCGGTCGCTATGTCCGGCCGCGCCTGCGCGCCGGCTTCGGGTATTTCGAGATCGCTATAGTCCACCTTGTCGCCCGGACGAAATTTCGGTTCCGGCACGTGCAGGGTCAGCGGCGGCAAATTGCTTTTGGTTGTCTCGTCAGCCATCAGGCCTCTCCAGCAAGAATCGCGCAATTGCTGCGCTGCAATATTCGTTCAACAAGCTGATACAATATTACAGAATCCAATTTAGGTCAATCTCCCTGCCCTTTTTATGGGTCAAACGGCGACGGGCGCGGAAATATGCGACTGCGGCTCGTAATCCCGCACCTCAAAGTCGCCAATATCATAGTCAAAAACCGACTCAGGCTTGCGCAGAATCTTGAGCTTCGGGGCGCCGGATGGCTGGCGTGCGATCTGCTCCTCCACCAGGTCGGCATGATTGAGATACAGATGCACGTCGCCGCCATTCCAGACCAGTTCACCGGGTTCGAGATCACATTGCTGCGCGATCATCCGGATCAGCAATGCCGCCGAAAAGACATTGAATGCAAAGCCGAGTCCCAGATCACAACTGCGCTGGTACAGCAGCCCCGACAATTTGCCGTTCGAGACATAGAATTGATAGGTCTTGTGGCAAGGTGGCAAGGCCATCTGGTCCAGCTCGGCGACATTCCAGCCGGTAAAGATATGGCGCCGCGAGCCGGGATTGTTCCGGATTCCCTCGATCAGCGCGGCAATCTGGTTAATCCCCTTTTCCTCGCGGCGAAACAGCCCCTCGCCTGCCGGCGTGTAGCGCGGCCAGTCGACCCATTGCTTGCCGTAGACCGGGCCGAGATCCCCCCAACGCTTCGCAAAACCTTCATCCT
>Ga0075467_10001838_pt1 | contig 17266 bp, 12 predicted proteins | sample DEB08_DNA_9_FD_75067 | JGI IMG/M metagenome (GOLD analysis project Ga0075467, IMG submission 75067) | Aqueous microbial communities from the Delaware River and Bay under freshwater to marine salinity gradient to study organic matter... | ecosystem: Environmental > Aquatic > Marine > Coastal ... | reverse complement strand
TGTATCACTAATATTATGACAATTGACGCAGAAATTAATTTCTTCCCGCATTTCCTGAAGGCTTTTAGAAAGCCTTAAAGCTTGTTCTTTTGGTTGTTTGAGCAAATGAAGCAACAATCGAAGTGCCGTTCGTTTACCAATACCTGGTAACTGTGACATTTCGTTCACAGCATTTTCCAATAATTTTGAAGAGAAATCCATAGCAGTTAAAGATGGAAGGCAAGATAAAAAAAAATGCTTCAGAAAAATAGGTTTCTCTGAAGCATTGTACAATTAGAAATTGACTCTAATTTTTAATAATCTTCTTGGTCACTTCGCCGCTCTCAGAATTTATCCTTATAAAATAAATACCGGAGGTCAATGCAGAAACGTCAACACTATGTGCGTTCTCTATCATCCTATCAGCTTCATAGACTAACAATTTGCCCGATAAATCGAAGATGCGAATATCAACTTCTGCAGAAGTAGCCATCGAAATATTGATTTCAGAATTCGTAGGATTTGGATAAATCTGAACATTATTTGATGCTAGAGCAGATTCCACGCCCAGATTCGAATCTTGAATTTGTGAAACCCACAAACCTCTTCCATAGCTGCTTGCATATATTTTGGATGTCGTACTATTAATTTCAAGTTCGCTGATCCTCACATTTGGCAAGTTGTTAGAATACGGAAGCCAATTGGCCAAGTTATTATCGATATAATGAATTCCATAATTCATACCGACATACAACGCATCTGCGCCATTATCATCCCAAACAACTGCTAATGCATTAAAATTAGGCAGATTCTTTTTGTAACTGACCCAAGTGGCACCACCATCTGTTGAAACATAAACATTCTCCGCTGAAATACTCGCTACTGCAACTTTGTTAGGATCGGTTGGATGAATAGCAATTGAATTAACACTATTACCGCCTGGAGCAGGTATAGTTGCCCAATTGGTAGCTCCACCATCGACTGTTTTATACATCATTCCAGTATCGCTATCGGCCGCATACATTATTTGCGGATTTGATGGGGAAATCTTCAAATGATCAAGCTTCCCTCCAAAGTCCTGTGATGCTGCATTCCAATTCTCTCCTTTATCTGTCGATTTATAAACAAAATTAAATCCCACAAAAATAGTATTTGCTAGAACAGGGTGTTGTTCAAAAGGTGTGCTCCATTCGCCTCCACCAGGACCGGGTTGTGGTAAATCTGCTCTAGTTTGTGCGCCGTCATCTGATCTGGACAAGCCTCCATTCTGTGTTGTGCCATACAAAGTATTTTGGTCATTTTTGTCTATAAAAGTCTCAAAGCCATCTGCCCCAAGCCAATCTCTCCATCCGAGGGCTGCGGTATACGCTGAAGTACCATTATCTTGAGAACCACCACTAACAAGAACATTTGGAGTTTGCGAAATCCCTATTTTATAAAATTGTCTGATTCCTAAGCCCGTACCAATATCTGTATAGTAAGTAGCGCTTAAGTTACCCGTATTGGTCGCTTTAAAGATACCGCCATCAGTTCCTGCGTATAAGGTTGTACCTTCGAATAACAGAATTTGAACATCAGCATGACAGTAGCCAATATTTGCCGCCGTTGCATTTCCTGGTGTCCAATCTGCAGTACAGGTAAAATTAACCCCTCCATCCATGGATCGCCAGGTTAATATTCCCGCTATATGTACTTCCAAATGATTCGTTGGATTCACAGTGACATCCATATTACTTGGTGCCTGTCCTGCTAGATCTGCTCCAGTCGTGCTATAGCCAAAGAAATTAAGGGTGCCATGATCTAATTTTGTAAACGAAGAACCGGTATCAGAGGAGCTGTATAACCCATCAAAGACGCCAGCAGGTCCTATAAACTTCGCTTCTATCACATAAACTCTAGTTGGATCACTAGCTGCTACTCCTATCATTTTGGGACCATTGTTAAATCCTCCAATAGTGTTGAAGGTGGCTCCTCCGTCTATAGATTTATGAAACCCACTCCCTGATGCGTAAACAGTCATTGGGTTTCCAGGGCTAAATTCAACATCATAACCATTAGTTTCTGCTACCACCAATTGCCAGGATGTTCCTGCATCTATCGATCTATATATTCCCTCCCATTGTGCTGAAGCAAACATAATATTGGAATCTGTAGGATGAATAAGTATTCTATTTATAGAAGAGAAACCCACATTACCTAGAGGATTCCAAGTCGCTCCGGAGTCGGTAGATTTAAAAATCATCCCACCGTTGGTTCCAAAGTAATAGGTGCTCGAATTAGATGGATCTATTTCGGCTGACTCTACTGACATATTCGCAAAGGTATCATTTAATGGAGCCCAGGAACCACCACCATTTGTTGTTCTCCACACACCTCCGGATTCTCCACCGATAATGATATGATTGCTATTTGTTTTGTCAACAGAAATACCCGTAATTCGTCCTAATCCAGGATTCCATCCACTTGTAGCATTCCAGGATGTAGGTCCTAAATCTGTCCAATTATCATTTGTGAGCATACGAGTTGAAGCTGTTTCATTCAAATAGGCATTATATCGTTCCCACTCGGCGAAATTTTCTGCTACCGTTGGAAGATAGCCATCTTCATTCATCAATCTCATTGCACTGTATTCCCAGCGTTTGTAGTGAACATAGCCTGAACCTCTTCCCTGATCCCTATTTAAAAAATAAGCCTCAGCATTGGCTCTAATTTCATCAACGCTGTAAGTGCCCGCATCGATCATCTGTCGGTACTCTTGGGCTTGTACCGAAAGGGTACTCACTAAAAGTGCAAACAGGAAAAGTAATTTGTAAACATTTTTCATAATTATTGAGTTTGGTTGATTAACTAAAATTATGCACTAAAAATCAAAAAAAGAAATACTCTATTTTCAATATTAAAGACTAGACATCTTCAGAATAAAAGTTAGGGGAGTGAATTACTTGAAAACTATAGAACTTTCAATTCAAATAATGCATGTTGAAAGATCAAATTATTTTGATGAATATACGAAAAAAAAATAATGTAAAATATACTTTATCAGATAATTATAAAGATATTAAGTTCAATTCTGCTGCAATCTTTGATTTCGTTGGTATTTACTTTCAGAAATAAGCAGAACTTAATTTATGTTCTGAACGAAAAACCAAAACGATTACAGTCGTTTCTTAAATTCAAAATTATTGTGTGGAAAAAAGAACTGCATAGTTTTATAAACTTTGTATTTTTATCCGCATCATCTCAGCTAGTTAAATATTTATGCAGCCAATCCATATTGTTCTTCTAATCACCGGTTATTTTGGAATTTTATTAATCATTTCATATTTAACAAATAAAGGAGGTAGCAATGCCGATTTCTTTAAAGCAGGAAAACAATCGCCTTGGTATTTGGTAGCATTTGGTATGATTGGAGCGTCACTGAGTGGCGTAACATTTATCTCCGTTCCCGGTTGGGTTGAAGCTTCAAAATTTAGTTATTTCCAGGTAGTTTTGGGATATACCGTTGGCTATGCTGTAATAGGCCTGGTCTTACTACCAATGTACTATCGCCTAAACCTTACATCGATTTATACATACTTGGAAGGACGTTTCGGAAAGTATTCTTACAAAACCGGAGCATCATTCTTTCTATTATCGCGCATCGTTGGAGCTAGTTTCAGACTATATTTAGTAGCAATTGTACTTCAGAATTTAGTATTCGATGCAATGGAGATTCCATTTTGGGTAACAGTTACTGTCACTATTTTACTGATTTGGCTCTACACCTTTAAAAGTGGAATCAAAACGATTGTATGGACAGACACGCTGCAAACTTTGTTCATGTTAGTCGCTGTTGGGGTAGCCATATATTATGTCGCAACCGATTTAGGTCTTTCGGCTTCGACTGCATTTGAATTTTTAGCGGATAGTGATCTATCGCAAATTTTCTTTTTCGATGATTGGAAATCCGGAAATCACTTTTTTAAGCAATTTTTTAGTGGCGCGTTCATAGCTATTGTAATGACAGGGCTTGATCAAGATATGATGCAAAAAAATCTCACCTGTAGAAATCTGAAGGATGCTCAAAAGAATATTTTTTGGTTTACGATAGTCTTAACTATAGTGAATTTTGTTTTTCTAGCGCTCGGACTATTATTAACCGTTTATGCCGAGCAAAATGGAATCGATGCCCATAAAGATCAATTGTTTTCAACAATTGCGGTAAACTCTGATTTAGGTATTGGTATCGCCGTATTCTTTTTACTAGGACTTATTGCAGCAGCATACTCTAGTGCAGATAGCGCATTAACTGCTTTAACAACATCATTTAGTATTGACATTTTAGATATTGAGAAGAAGTATGAACAAAAAAAACAAGTTCAAATTCGGAAGCGAATTCATATTATAATGTCACTGGTGCTAATTGTCGTGATTATATTTTTTAAATATATTATCGCAGATGCATCGGTAATTGCAAAACTTTTCACTTTTGCAGGCTATACCTATGGACCATTGTTAGGTCTTTATGCCTATGGAATGTTAACTAAATGGAAGGTTAAAGATCTGTGGGTTCCTCTTGTGGCAATTGCCACCCCCTTCGCAGGATATGCTATTAGTTTTCTTTGTGAGTCTGTCTTTAATTTCGAATTTGGATTTTTTATTCTAATTCTAAACGGAGCCCTAACCTTTTTCGGATTAATATTGATTCGTACCAAGAAGGACTAATGTGCATGCAACCTCAGATTCGATATTATTTTCTCTAAGTAATTGATACAATTCAGGATTCTCAGTACCAGGATTGAAAATAACGCGCTTCGGGTTCAAAGAAACGATATAATTATAGTATTCTTTTTGGCGTTTCGGATTAAGATATAGCGTAATAGTGTCTATGTCTTCAAAAAGTTTCTTCTCTTTAGTAATTTCGATCCCGGCTACTTTGCCTTCTCGTAATCCAATTGCCACTACTTCATGCTTATGATCCACTAACCTATTGATTGCCATATGTGAATAACGTGCGGTATTAAGGCTTGCGCCCAAAACAAGAGTGTTCTTCATTTAGTAAGCTTTTGTGAAACTTCCAGTGTTTCGATATAAATTCACAATATTAGGTTAAAAATTAAGTCGAATGTAACATTTCTAAGAAGACTTCGTCTATATAATAGAAATGTTTCTGCTTTACTGTGAAAAGTTTTACGTTGATGGTTAGTGTTAATAATAGCAGTAAAGTTACAAGCCCGAGATTCTAGATCTCGGGCTTGTTTTTTATGTTAAAGTTAGACTTCCCCTGTAACAAGATTTTAGTTCAAGCGTCATAATATAAGTACCATTAATCTTTGGAGTCATATTTTTAAATAAATAGGCTATACAAGGTACTATGCAAAGCCAATCAATCAAAAAAATAAACAATCAAACATGAGAAAATTAGTAGTATTATTTTTGTTCGCAATTAGTTTTTCGGCAACAGCAGCCGATCCTAACCTTACTTCAGAAAGACCCGGTAAATTAACCGGTTTAGTAATTGACCAAAACTTTCAAGAACCATTACCCTATGTTACGGTCGTAATAAAAGATCTAGCAGGTGAAGTTATTACCGGCGGCGTTACCGATGATAATGGAAAGTTTATAATCGAAAAAATACCAGAAGGAAAAAACCTTGTTTTTATACAATACATAGGCTATAAAACATATAGCACCGAGATTGAGATTAGTAAAAAAGGAGATTTGATAGATCTAGGGAGTATTTATCTCGAGGAAGACATTGCCTCCTTAGACGAAGTTACCATAATAGCGGAACGAACTACAATTCAACAAAAGTTGGATAGAAAAGTTATTACAGTAGGAAAAGATTTAATGACTGCCGGGCCAACCGCTTCAGACATAATGAATAACCTGCCTTCAGTGAGTATTGACCAGCAAACTGGAGATATTTCAATGAGGGGAAATCAGAATGTTCGTGTTATGGTAGACGGAAAAATATCTAATGTCCCTGTTGCTCAGCTACTGAAACAAATTCCTTCTACTGCCATCAAGCAAATTGAACTAATTACAAACCCTTCCGCAAAATACAATCCAGATGGTATGAGTGGTATTATCAATATTATTCTTGTTAAGAATGCTACCATTGGATTCAATGGAAATTTTAATGTTGGATTAACATATGAGAAAAGAGAGAAGTTTAACTCCTCAATAGATATGAACTACCGTAATGGTAAGTTCAATCTTTTCGGAAGTGCAAATACTAATAATTCGAAGAATGAAAACTACGGAAATATTAACCGACCTGCAGACAATTCTGATCAAATATTTGAAATTTTAGACACCAATAATTCGAATTTATTTAAGGTTGGTTTAGATTTCTATTTAAATGAAAAGAATACCTTGTCCTTCTTTACAAACCAGAATTTATACAATGGTAATACACTGGGAACGGTAAATATCTTTTACAATGATGATTTTTCAAGAAATCAATCTCAGGTTTTTCTTAGCGAAGGTAAAAGCCTTTCTTCTCAGTATAATTTCAATTATAAATTAGATTTTGACAAAGAAGGTAGTAATATCGAACTAGAGGCAGATTACAATAATTATGACAATGATGAAGATGCAACTTTCAATTTTATGGGTAACTCTCCTATTGAAAACTATTTAGATTATGTAGATACAGGTCGAGAGTCTATAATTGTAAACCTCGATTATGTAAATCCATTGACGGAATCTACGAAATTAGAACTTGGCTTGGAAGCGCGTGTAGTTGACACCCAAATTGGGTATACTTCAACGGGACAAACGTTCAACTCTAATGGTGTCTTAAGACCTACTCCGAGCACGACTTTTAAGTACAAAAGAGACATTTATTCCGCCTATGCTACCTACGGTAAAACAGAAGAAAAATGGTCGTATCAATTAGGCGCACGCGTTGAAACTGTAGATGTAAAAGCAGATACAAATACTGTTCGATCTTTCGCGAATGACTATATCCAAGTATATCCTTCGGCCTTTCTAACCTATACTCCAACAGAGAAAAATCAATATCAGTTAAGTTACAGTCGTCGCGTAGATCGTCCTGGAATTGATCAAGTAAACCCTATTCGAGAATGGACTACTCCGCTTATTTCCATATTCGGAAACACAGATTTAGAACCTCAGTTTACCAATTCAGTAGAATTGAACTATACCCGTAATTTTGAGAAAGGAAGTATTACATCAGGTGCTTTTTACCGTATAATTAACGATGAAATAAACAGAGCTTTGTTCATCGATCGAACCGACCTAAACAAGGTAATCGTTACTTATGACAACTTCGACACTACCTCGGCTTATGGTGTTGAACTTTCGGGTAATTATAAACCTACCAAATGGTGGAATTTCAATGCCAGTTTCGATCTTTATAGTCAGACACAATCAGGTGTTGCAGAAAGATTAGACAATACGACAAATCCAACTGTTAATGATATTATTGTTGAAACATTTGAAGTAGACAATGTAGCCTGGAGCTTCAGAATGTTTAACAACTTCAAAGTGACTAAAGATTTGAACCTATCTGCTTTTGGGTTCTATCGCGGACAAGCTAGAACGCTTCAGTTTAACGTAAAACCAATGTACTTTGTGAATATAGGGGCTCGTTATACTTTATTTGATGGTAGAGGAACTTTCAGTGTCAATTACAATGATATTTTTGATACGATGAAATTTGCTTTTAACAGTGAACTGCCGTATGAACAAGTAGGTGGGTTTAATTGGGAAAGTAATACTATTAATGTTGGATTATCGTATCGCTTTGGTGGCGGAAAATATAGCGCAAAGAAACGTAAGAAAAGAGATGATAACGAAAAATCAGGTGGTGGCGGAGTTTTCTAGACATCGCGAACAACGTTATTAAATAGTTAAAATAGAAAAACAAATGAAACATTTTTAATGTTTCGGAGTCTATTAATAAAATACCTAAACAGCTTTTTATAATTTATTTGAACCTGCCCGACGGCAGGCGGGTTAGCCGCCTTTAAAACTTTATATACTTAGGTAAAAAAGCCTTCCGAATAAAATCGGAAGGCTTTCTTTATTAAAGTATTTCTCATTCTTGTATTCAATAAAACCTCATCACCATCTAATCACAGCGCTTCCCCATGTGAAGCCGCTACCAAAAGCAGCTAATACCACTAAATCTCCTTCCTTGATTTTTCCGTTTTCCCAAGCTTCAGTGAGAGCAATGGGTATTGAGGCAGCTGTTGTATTTCCGTATTTCTGAATATTATTGAAAACTCTTGAATCAGGCAATCTTAATTTCTGCTGAATAAATTGAGATATCCTCAAATTAGCTTGATGTGGAATTAACATATCAATATCATTAACCGATAGATTATTTGCATCCAAACCTTCCTTTATAACTTCAATAAAACGAACAATAGCGTGTTTAAAAACAAAGGTGCCATTCATAACTGGATAGTAAGGAATGTTTTCCTGAGGGTTCTTTTCTATAATTTCGGGCACCCAACAGGAGGTACTCGGTCCCTGCAAAGCCAGTTCATCTTTATGTTTTCCTTCGCTATGTAAATGTGTGGAGAGAATACCTCCCTTTCCAGTATCGTTTCTTGAGACAACCGCCGCACCTGCTCCATCGCCAAAAATCACAGAAACTCCTCTTCCTCTTGTAGTAAAATCAAGACCTCCACTATGATGTTCACTCCCTATTACCAAAATATGCTTGTGCATTCCTGTTTTAATAAATTGATCTGCGACTGAAAGAGAATAAACAAATCCACTACATTGGTTACGAACATCCAAAGCAGGAATAGTGCGCATCCCCATAAGATCTTGAACCTCAACTCCGCCCCCTGGAAAATACATATCGGGGCTCAATGTCGCGAAGATAATCATGTCAATATCGCCTACTGTTAAACCAGCTCTATCTATAGCGATTGTGGACGCCTTCACTGCCATTGTAGAAGTAGAATTCCCGTCTCCATTCTTAATATGTCGCCTTTCTTTGATACCTGTTCGTTCTTGTATCCATGCATCATCTGTGTCCATTAATTTTGAAAGATCTTGGTTGGTAACCACATTTTCTGGAACATAAGATCCCAAACCAGTAATTTTTGATGTAAACATTATCCGTCGTTTTAATCCGAGACTACAATATAGTTATTATGTATAATTGCTTGAAGGTTTTTTAAAAGATCTATTATGCGTGCATAGCTTTAGGATTGTATATCAGTACAATTTTGAGTATCTTTTTCAAAAATTAATCCCATGAAAAAACTTATTCTCCTATTCACTATTCTCTTTATAAATGCACCTCTTTTTGCACAAGAAAAGCTCGGATATCAGCAGCCACCAGAGGCGATTATGGAACTAGTAAATGCTCCCTTGGCACCTGCAGTGCTTATTGACAGCAAAGGCGAGAATGTTGTACTACTCTATAGAGATGCCTATAAGTCGATTGCTGAACTATCAGAAACAGAACTGCGATTGGCCGGTTTAAGGATAAATCCGCAAACAAATATTGGAAGCAGGACCAATTATTACAACAATATTAAAGTGAAAAAGGCGCTATCAAAAGAAGTAACCCAAGTAAAAGGCTTACCAAATAAACCCAGACTTTCTAACTTTAGCCGATCCCCAAATGAAAAAATGGTAGCCTGTTTAAATACTACTGACAAAGGTGCTGAAGTTTGGATATTGGACATAGAAAAAGCAACCGCCAAGAAACTAACGGAAGCAGTTGTAAATGCCAATATGAGAAATGCAATCAATTGGTTCAAAGACAATAACGCGATGTTAGTTAAAGTACTTCCACAGAATAGGACGGGCTTGATTGACACGCAAAAAGCGGTACCGAAGGGCCCCACGATTTCAGTGAGTGATGGTGCAAAAGCGCAAAATAGAACCTATCAAGATCTACTGAAAAACCCCAACGACGAACAAAATTTTGAGCAGTTAGCGTATTCAGAAATAAAGAAGGTATCTATAGGCGGAATTCAAAGTGATTTTCTACCAGCGGCTATGTATAACACCGTTAATTTTTCACCAGATGGAAACTTCGTTATGGTGAGTCATATTAAAAAACCTTTTTCTTATATAGTTACCTATAGAAGATTCCCATACGAAAAGAACATATATAGTAATTCCGGAAAGTTGGTTAAACTCGTAAACGATGTTCCACTTAATGAAGTGCAGCCTAAAGGTTTTATGGCAACTCGTTCTGGGAAACGTCAAATGACGTGGCGAGATGACAAGCCTGCCACAATAGTCTGGGTAGAAGCTTTGGACGAAGGAGATCCTGAAAATAAAGTTGCATATCGTGATGCCCTTTATGAGTTAGACGCTCCATATAATGGAGATGGAAACCTACTCATTAAAACTAAAAACAGGTTCAGTTCTATAGATTGGGGAACTAAAAATATTGCTATAGCATATGACTATTGGTGGAATGACCGAAACACTAAGTCCTACCTTTTTGATCCATCGAATAGTTCCAAAGAAGCAAAGATTATTACCGATCGGAATTACCAAGACAGCTACAATGACCCGGGTAATTTTGTAACGAAAAAAAATGAATTTGGCAGACAGGTATTAGAGCTTGATAACAACAAGTTATTCCTAATGGGTGATGGCTATACAGATAAGGGGCAGTTTCCTTTCATCGACGCATTCAACCTCAACACATTGGAAACAAATCGTATGTACGAATCTAAGTACACCGACAAGTTAGAGGAACTACGGACGGCAATTGATATGAAAGAAGGAAAGGTTTTAGTACGAATCGAATCTCAAAATGAATACCCCAATTATTATTTCAGAAACATTTACAAGAAAAATGCGCTGACAGCTGTAACCTCTTTTGAAAACCCATACAAGAGTTTGGTAAATGTGCATAAGGAGGTCATTAATTATAAACGCGAAGATGGCTTAGAACTAGAAGGCACTCTCTATTTACCAGTGGGATATGATAAAGCTAAGAAAGAAAAAAAGCCTATGATTTTATGGGCCTACCCAAGAGAATACAAGGATAAGAGCAGTGCTTCTCAAAGTACAACAAATCCGAACGAATTTATATACCCATATTACGGTTCACCGATATATTGGGTAACTCAGGGCTATGTTGTTCTAGATGATGCCGCCTTTCCAATTGTAGGTGAAGGAGATGATCAACCTAATGATTCATTTAGATCACAATTGGTTGGAAATGCAAAAGCAGCTATCGACGCCGTAGATGCATTAGGATATATAGATCGTTCTCGTGTAGGTGTCGGGGGACATTCGTATGGCGCCTTTATGGTCGCGAACCTTCTAAGTCACAGTAATCTTTTTGCAGCAGGTATTGCCCGTTCTGGAGCATATAACCGCACACTAACTCCTTTCGGGTTTCAAAGTGAAGAACGTAGCTATTGGGATTCTCCAGAAACCTATTATACAATGTCACCTTTCATGCACGCCGATAAAATGAAAACTCCGCTTTTATTAGTCCATGGAGAAGCTGATAATAATTCAGGTACCTATCCGCTGCAGAGCGAACGCTATTTCAATGCCTTGAAAGGATTAGGCGCCCCCGCAAGATTAGTTATGTTACCAAAAGAAAGTCATGGCTATAGAGCTAAAGAAAGTATTCTTCATCTATTATGGGAGCAGGATACTTGGTTAGATAAATACGTTAAGAATAGAGATATGACTGCTATTTCACCTAAGTCTGACATTAAAAAATAATAGTTCCATATTTCTGTAATGCAAAAAGGGTACGTAAAACGTACCCTTTTCAACAACCAAACCAATCGAATAATAGATTAATAATGCTTTTTCATAGCGATTTCTATTATTCTGCTTTTACACTTTGTAAAGATAAGACATTTTGTTTAATTTTTAATCATATTTCTTAAACAATAAGTGTTAAAGTTTCTTTAAATATATTTCTTATAGTTATTAATATCGATGGTAGCTCCTAAATCGTTTAATAAATTATATAATCCAAAAAAGGTGCGATTTATATATAAGAAGTGTTTAGAACCTCTATTCCCGTTCATCTTTCTAAGCTCCGTGTTTTTTGCAAATTTCTCACTTAAAGAAGCAATTTCACCAAAGAATTTTGAATCTGAAAAATCGAAGGTCTCACCGTGAAATGGCAACGTGAATAGGCTCAGCATTTCGTGAAATAATTCAGAAAAGAACTTTAGCTCTTGAGGGGTATCTGTTTCTTTAAGAATTTCTAATGCATACATCTTTTCCAAAAACACTTCCGGATTCTCCAGGTTTTTTGGTTTGGCTAATTCAAAATAAGGCTCGTAAAATTCCTCTGGCACCTCCTTAACACAACCAAAATCAATAGCAATTAAATTTGTATCTACATCTACCAGAAAATTTCCCGGATGCGGATCTGCATGAACACGCCTCAAGACATGCATTTGGAACATATAAAAGTCCCAAAGAGCCTGCCCTATTTTGTTGGCATCATTATTATCTATATTATTTTTCGTGAATTCAGACAAGTGTATTCCCGTCATCCAATCCATCGTTATTATTCTAGCGCCCGACAATTTTTCGTAATACTTCGGAAAAACAAGATTTGAAATTTTACTACAGGCCTCTGTAATCTCCTTACTCTGTGTTACTTCCAAAAGATAATCTGTTTCTTCTAACAACTTCCCCTCTACTTCTTTAAAGAACTTTTCAGAGTCTTTCCCTTTTAAATTGAACATTTTCATCGCTACTGGTCTCACCAATGCCAAATCACTACTAATGCTCTCAGCTACTCCAGGATATTGAATTTTTACAGCAAGTGCTTTCCCATCTTTGGACGCCTTGTGCACCTGTCCAATACTTGCCGCTGCAATGGAATTAGAATCGAATGTATCAAACAATGACTCCGGTGTATCACCAAAATATCTTTTAAAGGTCTTTCGAACTAATGGTGCGGATAATGGTGGGACCTGAAATTGTGCTAAAGAGAATTTTTCAACATACGCTTTTGGCATAATATTCTTCTCCATACTCAACATTTGTGCGACTTTTAGAGCACTCCCTTTTAAACTTTTCAGTCCGTCGTAGATATCCTCCGCATTGCTCTCATTAAGCTTTTCTTTGGAAAGATCTGGATTCATCATTTTCTCACCATAGTACTTGATATAGTTACCTCCTACTTTTACACCAGTGGTTACTAATTTTGAAGCTCTTTGTATTTTGTTTGTTGGAATTCTGTCTATCGTTTTCATAACTACGCCATTTTTTCTTTCCACATAAATTTTCCAAAATCAACCAAACTCTCTAGCGGGGTTGTTTCAAAGACATCAAATATTACACGCACCGACTTCTCTATTACCAAATCAGTTTTTTCGAAAGACGGCGAACTATCATCCATCCAGTATTTTAAAATGGCCAAGGTCTGTAGCCAGGCCCCTTCTGAAAATATTTTTGAGGGATACTTTAAAATCCTCAACTGTTTCGTATCATTTTGTTGCTGAATTAAAGACGCCGCGAATTTCTTAATGTGCGTTCGTAAATCCTTTAATTGCGACATGTTCTTCATAACATCTTTCGATTCTTTCAACGCAAATAAAACATAGCTTCTATTCGCTGTGAGCATTTCGAAAAAAGTATAAAAGAAAATGAGCATCTTCTCCTTGTTTTCAGATGTTTCGTACTCTTCAGCCTCCTTTGATAGGTGCATTGTGTGGAGGAAAAAGCTTGTCCAAATTTCCTTCTGCAAGGCTTCAAAAGATGCGAAAAAACTGTAAAATTCAGATTCTTTAAAGTTATTTTCTTCGCAAAATTTAAAAATACTTCTGGGTCTATGCTCAAGCATTAAGACTGTCTCCATATACGCCGAAATAACTTTGTCTTTTGAAATTTTTGTACTGGCTGTGTTTTTCTTCTTTGCTGTCATACTTAATTAAATTCTCAGATAATCTATGGATTAGGATATTTAAACCTCCGCAAATATACAGAATGTTTAAGTAAAAATATTCTTTGTTAAACAATTAGTTTTGTTAAAATTGCTGAAAATGACAAGGTGTCATACTTAGCTGTCTTGGTATTCTATTTGACTATTAGCTTCTCGATGAAAGTGATCTGGGTTATTATATCAAATCCACTTCATTATTTGAACTAATAAATAACAATAAAGAATAATAAAATGAGCAAAGGAACTATTAACGTAGCGGTAGAGAATATCTTTCCGCTTATTAAAAAGTTTTTATACAGTGATCACGAGATCTTTCTTCGTGAATTGATTTCGAACGCGACAGCTGCAACCCTTAAAATGAAGCATTTATCAGGAATTGGTGAAACCAAGGTAGAATATGGCAATCCGATACTGGAAGTGAAAATTGACAAGGAGAAGAAACAACTTCATATCATCGACCAAGGTATTGGGATGACGAAAGAGGAAGTTGAAAAATACATTAATGAAATTGCCTTCTCTGGAGCCGAAGAGTTTTTAGAAAAGTATAAAGATCAAAATGGAAAAGATGCTGGAATCATTGGTCATTTCGGACTTGGTTTCTATTCTTCTTTTATGGTTGCTGAAAAGGTTGAAATTATCACCAAAAGTTTTAAGGACGAACCATCAGCGCACTGGACTTGCGACGGATCTCCAAATTACACGTTGGAGGAAGGTGAGAAAACCGACCGCGGAACAGAAATAATTTTACATATAGATGATGATTCATTAGAGTTTCTTGAAGAAGCTAGAATTACTGAACTTCTAGTAAAATATAATAAGTTCATGCCTATTCCAATTAAATTTGGAATGCGTACTGAAACTCTTCCAAAGCCAGAAGATGCCAAAGAAGAGGATAAAGCGCCTACTATTGAAGTTGATAATTTTATCAACAACCCTACCCCGGCTTGGACTAAACAACCTACCGAATTAGAGGACAAAGATTACAAAAGCTTCTACCGAGAGTTGTATCCAATGCAGTTTGAAGAGCCACTTTTTCACATTCACTTAAATGTCGACTATCCTTTTAATCTTACAGGAATTCTTTACTTCCCAAAGATGACGTCCGACTTGAATATGCAAAAGGATAAAATTCAATTATACCAAAATCAAGTATTCGTAACCGATAATGTTGAAGGTATAGTTCCTGAGTTTCTTACGATGCTTCGCGGCGTTATTGACTCCCCAGATATTCCTTTAAACGTTTCTCGTAGCTATTTACAAGCAGACGGAGCTGTTAAGAAAATATCAAGTTATATCACTCGTAAAGTAGCAGATAAACTTAAGAGTTTATTTAATGACAACCGTGAGGACTTTGAAAAGAAATGGAACGATATAAAAATTGTTATTGAATACGGTATGCTTTCCGAAGAGAAGTTCTTTGAAAAAGCACAGGACTTTGCAGTATATCCAACAGTAGACGACAAATACTACACTTTTGAAGAGTTAAAGGAAAAATTAAAACCAAATCAGACCGATAAGGATGATAATTTGGTAATCCTATATGCTTCAAATAAGGAAGAGCAACACTCATACATTGAGGCAGCGCAAGCAAAAGGATACGAAGTTCTATTATTGGACTCTCCAATTATTTCGCATCTTATTCAGAAACTGGAAGGAGCCAATGAAAAAACAAGTTTTGTACGGGTAGACGGAGATCATATTGAGAATTTGATCAAGAAAGATGAAACAGCTATTTCAAAACTTTCAGAGGAAGAAAAAGAAACATTAAAAACGTTCTTAACAGAATCTATTCCTTCGGAAAAATTCTCTGTACAATTAGAAGCGATGGATAGTAACGCCAACCCGTTTATTATAACAGAGCCAGAATTTATGCGACGTATGAAGGAAATGCAGCAGTCTGGTGGTAGCGGAGGTATGTTTGGAATGGGCGGAATGCCAGAAATGTACAATCTAATTGTCAATACTAATCACGAATTGGTTGGTGAGATTCTGAATACCAAAACAAAAAAGAAAAAAGAACGATTGGTAAGTCAGGCGTTGGATCTTGCAAAATTGAGCAAAAACCTTCTCAAAGGTGAAGACCTTACTAGCTTTATTAAACGTAGCTATGAGATGATTAAATAGTCGTCAAAATAATGTAAAGATTAAAAACCGCTTTCAGCATAAAAACTGAAAGCGGTTTTTTTTTATGCCACGAAACGTACTTACTAACGTCCATTTTAACTCCTTAAAGTAGACTTTTTAATAATCAATTAAACCCTTAAATCTTCTTTTAGATTAAGGGTTTAATCATTTAGGCAACTACCTTGGCTTTATTTATAAAGCTGATATTAGTATGATTGACACAAATAATCGCAAGTCACATTCGAACAAAAGATACGTATTACTACGTATTTTTTAGCATTACAATTTAGAGTACCTTTGTATTGTAAAGTGTAATAACTCAAATTATTTAATCTTTCGTTATGTCAGAATTTGAATTTCTTCAAAAATCATTTTTAGAAATAGATCGTGCTTTTGATTATTGGTCAATGATAGAATATGAACGTATCGATGACGTTAAAGAAGTAGCCTAGAACCAGAAAGGTTATTGCTTTACAATATAGAAGCGATTTGCTCTTCTGGTTTAAAACATATCTCAAACCGTTGCTTATCTAAAAAAGGCAATGGTTTTCTTATACTTATTATTTTCTAATACAGTATTTTTGAAGTCTAACACTTACTACTATGCTACCATGGCATCAATATCTTATCGGAGCACTTTTTGTTCTAGCAGGCGCTAATCATTTTCGAAAACCAAAGATGTATGAACGAATAATACCTCCATATATCCCCGCAAAACAAACTATGGTTATGCTAAGTGGGATTGCCGAAATGATTCTTGGGTTTATGATTTTAACCCCCGAGAGTCAGGTAATGGCTGCTTGGAGTATCATTATTATGCTCGGACTTTTTTTACCCGTTCATGTGTACATGCTTCAAAATGAAGAAGTCGCTATGAAATTACCAAAATGGATTTTAATCTTACGAATTCCGCTTCAGTTTGGATTAATGATCTGGGCGTATCAATACATCTGATTTGGATTTGTTTACTTCAGAAAAAAATAACACCCCGATAAAACTAGCATTACCTGATGCTGAGACAACCTATTTCCCCACTTTTTTCTCGTCGGAAGAGGCTTCAGAATATTTCCAAATATTGCTGAACGAAATTGAATGGCAACAAGATGATATCAAAGTCTTCGGAAAAATATACAAGCAACCACGTCTTACTGCTTTATATGGGATTAATGATGCTTCGTATCGTTACTCTGGTATTACCATGTTTCCGAAGCCATTTAACGCTATCCTAGAAGAAATTAAAACTAGAATCGAAGAAAGCACTGAAGTGAAATTTACTACTGTACTTTTGAATTATTATCG
>Ga0075467_10001836_pt1 | contig 17271 bp, 15 predicted proteins | sample DEB08_DNA_9_FD_75067 | JGI IMG/M metagenome (GOLD analysis project Ga0075467, IMG submission 75067) | Aqueous microbial communities from the Delaware River and Bay under freshwater to marine salinity gradient to study organic matter... | ecosystem: Environmental > Aquatic > Marine > Coastal ... | reverse complement strand
TTTTTACTGCCAATGATTACCAGGGAGGTTTCAAGCAGAATGACAAAGATGAATAGTCCAACCCCAGAACCGAATCAATCCAATAGCAGTGCATCCCGCGCTGGCCTGCCACCTATTGTGCTCGACCATTTACCGAATATGCCGTCGTTGTTAGGCCGTGCCGCGTTTAAGTCTGGCTACTACCAGCTCGGTGATGTGCTGCCGGCCCTGAGCACAGAGATTAATCACCTGCGTATCCGCGAACATGATTTGCAGGCTTATCGAGTACTCTGTGGTTTCACTGACAATTCAGTGTTGCCAGCGACCTATCTGCATATGCTGTCGTTTCCCCTGTCATTGAATCTGCTGATTCAGCAGGATTTCCCCATGAAAGCCATGGGCCAGGTTCATCTGCGCAATCAGATCTCGGTGCTGGAAGAGTTCGATCTGCGGGCTTCGATCAGTATGAAAGCTACAATTGGTAGCAGTGAACTGACCAGCCGCGGTGTTGAGTGGGATATAGATGTGACTGCTTCGGTGGACAATCAGCCGGTGTGGTCTAGCACTTCAACTTACTTGAATCGCTGTAAAACAGGTATAGCTGCAGTGCGACAGCAAGAGGTGTCGCCACAGGGAAATGCCCAAGACTGGATCGTTGAAGCAGATATTGGTCGCCGCTACGCGAAAGTTTCGGCTGATTACAATCCCATTCATCTTTCGGATATCACCGCTAAGTTATTTGGTTTTAAACAGGCGATTGCCCACGGCATGTGGTCGAAAGCGCGCTGTTTGGCCGCACTTGAAGACAAGCTGCCGACTTCTGGCTACAGCGTTGATGTGGCATTTCACCGGCCATTGTTTTTACCCTCTGAGGTAGTCTTTAATAGCGCCGTAAACCAACAGGGTGAGAGCTTCTCATTAACCAATAAAAAAAGTGGAGTTCTCCACTTGCTAGGCCAAATCTCATAGGAGAGTAGTAATGCCTGATTATAAAGTCCCGGTAAATGATTACCTGTTTCTGTTCAATGATGTGCTCGATATGCAGAGCAAATACAAAGACGTGCAGGGCGGAGGCGAAGCCACCACTGATATGGTTGAGGCGATCTTTACCGAAGCAGCCAAGTTCTGTGAAAACGAATTGGCGCCGATCTATCAGAGCGGCGACGTCGGCTGTACTTGGGATGATGGTGTAGTTACTACACCTGCAGGCTTTAAAGAGGCCTATCAGAAGTTTATTGAAGCCGGTTGGACCACTTTGACCGGGAGTACCGAGATGGGTGGCCAGGGCTTGCCGTCGTCTATTGGTATCGCCATCAATGAAATGATGACTACTGCCAACTGGGCTTGGGCCATGTATCCGGGTCTCAGTGAAGGCGCGGTTGCAACTCTTGAAACCAGCGGTACTGAGCAGCAGAAGAAAGACTATTTGGTCAAGCTGATCAGCGGCGTTTGGAGTGGCACCATGTGTCTCACCGAGCCTCACTGCGGTACTGATCTCGGTTTGATGAAGACCAAGGCCGTGCCCAATGATGACGGCAGCTATAAGGTCAATGGCACGAAGATCTTTATCAGTGCTGGTGAGCATGACCTGACTGAAAATATTGTCCATATTGTATTGGCCAAGTTGCCGGATTCGCCCAAGGGCACCAAAGGTCTGTCGCTGTTTATTATTCCTAAGTTCCTGGTTGCTGAAGATGGCTCTGCGGGAGAGCGCAACGGCGTTCGCTGTGGTTCTATCGAACACAAGATGGGTATTCACGGTAACGGTACTGCGGTACTGAACTTTGATGATGCCAAAGCCTTTTTGATCGGCGAACCCAACCAGGGTTTGGCGGCGATGTTTACTTACATGAATGTGGCCCGTATTGGCACGGCCAGCCAGGGTGCTGCTGCAGCTGAGCGCTCTTATCAGGGTGCCGCTAAGTACGCTCGCGAGCGCCTGGCCATGCGTTCTATCTCTGGTGTCAAGAATCCAGATGGCCCGGCTGACGCCATTGTCGAGCACCCAGATGTCCGTCGCATGTTGCTGACCCAGCGGGTTATTGCGGAAGGCGGGCGTGCCATGGTGACTTACGCCAGCCAGTTTGCTGATGTCTACCGTGCCGGCAACAGTCAAGCCGAGCGCGATGCTGCGGAAGTCCGTTTGGGTTTTTGTACCCCCATTTTGAAAGGTTTTATTACTGAGTTGGGTGTTGAAGCAGCCAACCATGGTGTCCAGGTATTTGGCGGCCACGGTTATATCAAAGAGTGGGGCATGGAGCAGATTCTTCGCGACAGCCGCATTGCCACATTGTATGAAGGCACTACAGGTATTCAGGCCTTGGATTTGGTCGGCCGCAAAGTATTGATGGACAAGTTTAAACAGCTCAATGTCTTTACCGGCGAGATGCTTAGCTTTGCCGGGCAGTTTTTGCCCTGGAAGAAAGCACCCCAGGCCAAGCAGATGCGCAAGCAGGCTTGGACCATTGCCAAGCTGGCGATTAAGTGGCGCTATCTGGCTTATCGCATGGCCATGAGGGCCAAGAAAAACCCAGACAATGTGGGTGCTTCCTCGGTGGATTTCCTGATGTACTCCGGCTATACCTACATGGCCTTTATGTGGGCGCAGATGAGTTTCGCCGCGCACAAGCAGTTAGCTGCCGGTGAAGGGGATAAAAATTTCTTGGAATCCAAGTTGCACAGTGCCGAGTTTTTCTTTGAGCGTATTCTGCCCAGGGCCGATGCTCATGCTAAAACCCTGAGTGCCAACATTGAAAGCCTGATGGCCATGCCGACTAGCTACTTTGAGTAGAGGCTAGCTCGTAAAAAAGAGCTCGTAAAAAAGGGGTTCGTAAAAAAGAGCATAAAAACAACAGTTCAAAAACCCTGCAGTGTTCTCTGCAGGGTTTTTTTACGTCCGCAGTTTTTAATACCTAATATAAGGTCGAAATAAGTGACAGGCTGCAGCAGCATTGCTACAGTCCAGCGCAAATAAAATAGTTAAGGGAAGAGATAATGGAATTTGCAGATGTGGTTAAGGCGCGGCATTCGTACCGAGGATTTTTACCCAAAGCGGTGGATGAGAAAACCTTAAAAGAGATTTTTGAGCTGGCCAGCTGGGCACCCTCCAACTGTAATATCCAGCCTTGGCATGTGCATGTTCTGTCCGGTGACGCCTGCAACCGCATGCGTGAAAAGATGAAAGCGGCGGCGATGAAAGATCCCAGCGGCAATCCAGATTTTCCTTGGCAGGGCAAGTTTAGCGGCGACTACCGCGAACGTCAGATCTGTTCTGCATTGGGACTCTGGGAGCATCAGGGTGTCACCCGGGAAGATAAAGAAAAGCGCGCCTGGTCATGGATGCGCAACTTTGAATTCTTTGATGCACCCCATATTGCCTTTATCTTTGTTACCGATGAATTTCCCGAAATAGTGCGTCTGGCCGGGGATACGGGTATGTATGCTCAGACCTTGATGCTGGCGCTAGAGAATGCCGGCTTGGGTTCTTGCCCTCAGACCTCTGTGAGCTGTTATCCGGATCTGGTCCGTGAAGAGTTGGGTATAGAGAGCCGGTTTAAATTGATGATGGGCCTCTCTTTTGGCTATGTGGATCATGCTGACAGCGCTAACAATCTGCGTACTGATCGTGCAGCTTTAGAGCAGTCTACGACCTTTCATAGCTAGATTTTTTTGAGCGGAATTTTCGACCAGAATCAGGCCGCCTGAATGCAGTTTCGGCCTGATGCTTTGGCCCTATAGAGCGCCTGGTCGGCACTTTTTAAAACCTGCTCAAATGGATTAAAACTGCCATTTAGGTTTGCGCTGTCACTGCTGGCAACTCCAATACTCACAGTCAGGCGCAAATTACTTTTTCTCCTGCTGGCACCGCGCCTGGTCTCCCCCTCTTTGAGTTTTTTTGGACGATGCTGTTTATCCCGCACTACCATATCGTAGTTGGCTATGGCTTGACGGCAGGTTTCCAGAGCATCTAATACTTCCTGTTGGCTTTTACCTTTAAATAACAGACAGAACTCCTCACCTCCATAGCGAAACGGTTTGCCGCCCTCAGCGGTTTGTTTGAGTAGACTGGCAATCACTCGCAGCGCTTGATCTCCCAGATCATGACCAAACTGATCGTTGATCTTCTTAAAATAATCCGCATCCACCATGGCCACGCTATAGGGTCCGCGCAATGTCTTGGCGGTCTGTTGCAGGGCGCGACGATTGCCAATCTGGGTTAGGTCATCACGGTAGCCAATCTGTAACAGGCTCACAGTGAGATTGATCGCCAGCAGCAGACCCATGCCGGAAAACATAAACGCCGAGACGCTATTGAGCTGGATCCAGCCATAGGTGATCAGGCTCATCAGCGAACAGCCGAGCACGGAGTTGTGAATACTCTGCTGCCGACAGAGGCTTAAACCTAGGGACAGGCTGATGGCAGCAAAATAGAGGAGCCAACTCAGGGCTGAGAGGTAGGTACCCATAAGGCCATTGCGCAGAGCGCTGCTGGCTGAGGTTAAAAAGAGTTGCTGATTGATTGCCAATAGGCCGGCGACTAAAAGAACAATCAATGGCGTTAGCAGTATCGGCAGCAATGCCTGTAGCTGCAGGCAGCTGCTCTGTGGCAGCAGTGCATAGGTAATCATCAGCGCCGGGCTGAGCAAGGTTAGCAAATAGAAAACCTGACTGGCGGGCTGGGAGTTTAGCGGTGACTGCAGATAGGTTTGAATCAGCCAATAGGCACATAGCAGACTGATGCTAATGCCTGCCTCCAGCGCATGATTACTGAGGAGCGCCAACAGGGTTGCCAGCCCGAGTAAAATATAGGGTAGCTGCAGCAGTAAAAAGTCTAGTTGGTTGTTGCTGTTTAGAGGGTGATCGGCAAGTAGGTAGCGTAACAGTAAAGCGGTCACCGCGCAGGTGAGCGGCAATAGAAGACGCACAATTGTCGATAACATAAAAACCGGCTCACTGCTTCTTAAGGAACATTTGCTTAATAGTAGTCAATTTTTATGGCTGATGACGCTAAACCAGGATCTGCAGGAGCCCCACCAGACTAGTGCTCAACAGCACCCATCCGAGAATCTGATAAAAGCGCGCATTGCTGGCTTGCAGTAGGCGGTGATGGAATTTTTGTCCGACCAGATGACCAATTCCGGCAAAGGGTAGCAACCAGAGTGACGCCATTAGCTGGAGATCGACTCCTGCTAGGGCAAAGGCAAAGAGCTTGATGCTGACTAGCACAAACCAGAGCACAAAAAGCGTATTGCGAAACTCATGGGCTTGGATATGGCGCATGGCCACGGCAATCACTAGTGGTCCACCGATCAGGGAGGTGCCGCTGATATAGGCGCCCAGTATCAGAAAGACCGTATCCAGCAGGCGGCTGTTGCTCTGCAGTGGCCTGCCGATGATGTAGGTGATGGCATAGGCGCTAATTAGTAGAAAGATAATGCTGTTCATCAGGTTGCTGGGCAAAATCAATAGACCCAAAACACCGGCCAGTTTCGGAATCAGCATTATCAGTAAGGCGTAGCGTACAAAGGGCCAATTAATGGTTGCTTGGAGCACCTCAGGCTGTTCTCCTGAGGCAGCGGCGCGATTGGATAAGAGCAGTGTTAGGGCTGCAAAAAATAATAAATGAAGGGAGATAATCGGCAGAAAAAATAGCGGATCATTGTGGATAAGCAGTAGAAAGGGAATAGTAAACAGCGCGCCGCCAAAGCCAAATCCGGCGCGCACAAAGCCGCTCCAGATAAAGACGATAACAATCAGTGCGTACTGATACCACTGGAAATCCGAGTCCATCTAAGTCGCCTCTCTAATGGCCGCTCTAGTGACCACAGCCGCCGCTACCGTGAACATGGCCGTGGCCAATCTCGTCGTCGGTGGCAGGGCGAATGCTGATTACTTCGATGTCAAAATGTAGGTTTTTGCCCGCCAGTGGATGGTTCATATCCACATCGGCATTGAATTTCCCCAGCTTGACAATGGTACCGGGCTTAACGCCGTTTTCAGTGTTGACGTTAATCGCCTGACCCGCGGATAACTTGCCTTCATGCTTAAGATATTTAGTTGGGATGCGCTGCATATTGTTGACGTTGCGCAGTCCATATCCCTCGGCTGGGCTAACACTGAAAGAACGCTTTTCGCCCTCTTCAGCACCGGCAATCGCCGCTTCAAAACCGCGAATCATCTGTCGGTGGCCATGGAGATAAACCATTGGCTCTTGGCTGTCGTAACTTTTATCGAGGATCAGGTCATTATCATCTTTGAGCTGATAGTGAAGGGTGATAACGTGATTGTGTTTGACGTGCATTGGGCTGACCTCTGGTGCAAGAATTCTGAGGGCTGTAGTCTACATCAGTTGTGCCGCCTGCAACATTGCCCCAAGCACTAAATACCAAGCACTACGTTATGCAAACCAATCTAAGTAATCGAGCGAAGGAGAATGGCAGTCATGTCAGGGGTAAGTAAAGATCGCGAAATAAATGCCGGGGGTGGCAGCCAAGATGATCTCGAGGAGGGCTTTGATGCGCTGTTTGGCGATTCTGTTGAGCCACTGCACGGCAAAGGCGCGGCCTTTGTCGCTAAGTCCGCTCAGCTGACGCCTGGTGTATTGGCCCGGCGCGAGGCTGCCCAGCTAGAGATTGAGGGCGAGGGTAACTTCCTCGATCCGGATAGCATTATTGAGCAGGTTGCTGCATTGGACCCCCTGGCGTTTTCTCGTCCCGGTGTACAGCATGGTGTGTATAAAAATCTGCGCATGGGTAAGTATGAGATTCAGTCCCGCCTCGATCTGCATCGTCATACAGTGGAGCAAGCGCGCACTGCGCTGTGGAATTTTGTCGATGATTGCCAGAGGCACTCGGTACGCTGTGCATTGATTACTCATGGCAAGGGTGAACATCTTGCGCGACCTGCGGTGCTTAAAAGCTGTGTCAATCACTGGTTAAAACAGTTTGATCAGGTGCTGGCTTTTCATACGGCGCAGAAGTATCACGGTGGCTTGGGCGCCACTTATGTGTTGATTAAAAAGGGCAGTGCTGCCCGTCAAAGTACCAGTGAAAAACTCGAGCAGGCGGGGCACTATAAACCCTAAGACCCAAGCCTAAGGCAGTAGCGTCATTTGATCTTTTTCTTTAAAACCAGCGTATTAGCCCAATAATAATTAGAATGATTCGGAGCGCCGGGTCATGGTTACTGGGTCAAGCTATGAATCTGTTTATGGGTCTCGACGTGCAACTTATGTTCGAGGCGATCCCACTACTTGTTGCAATCGCTGTGAGCGCCTGGTTGGTGAGCCTTGTGATTGAGGATATCAGTATTGTCGACTATCTTTGGTCGCTAATGCTTTTGGGCAGCGCAGGCACCTATGCTTACCGGACCGGTTTTGACAAGGATCTCAGCACTGTCAATGTGGTTCTTCTGTTTATGGTCGCAGTTTGGGCCCTACGGCTGAGCGCTTTTCTGATACTCCGTGGACGCAACCGCGGGGAAGAGCGGCGCTATCAGGCGATGCGAAAAAAGTTAGCATCTAATTTTGCGTTAAAGAGTTTGGTTAATATTTTTCTGCTCCGGGCGCTTTTGATTTGGCTGCTCAGCTCGCTGTTTGTTGTGGCACTGAGTTCAGTGCCGAGCCTTAGCTGGAGTCTCTGGCACACAGTAGGCGCAGCACTCTGGTTGTTTGGCTTTTCCATGGAGGCTCTAGCGGATCTGCAGCTGTATCGATTTAATCAGCTGGTGGTGCGTGATTCCGAGACTCTGAGTACCGGCCTATGGCGCTATTCTCGCCACCCGAATTATTTTGGCGAGTGCTGTGTCTGGTGTGGCTGGGTTGTGTTCGCCATTCCCTCCGCAAGCGCCGCAACCCTACCTTGGCTATTGCTTGCGCCGATGATTATGATGGCACTGTTGTTAAAACTATCCGGGATTCGTCATATGGAGCGGGGCATCACTCAGCGTCGCCCTAACTACCGGCAATATATTGAAACCACCAGTGCATTTATTCCCTGGAAGCCAGCGCAAAGAATAGGCCTAGATCTATGATTCGCAGTTTAATTACTCTGTTCTTTTCTCTTTCCGTTGGCCAGGCAGTCGCCAGCGAGTCTGGGAAATTGAGAGTATTAGATTTTGACGTGTTTCTAAACGATCGCGAAGTGGGTAAACATAGGTTTGAACTGCTGGAGCAGGGTGAGTCTGTAGCGGTCTCATCGACCATGTCGCTGGATTTCAAACTGTTTAAAATAAAGCGTGTTACATATAGGCATCAGGCCAATGAGATCTGGCAGTCCGGTTGTCTGGTAGGGCTGCAGAGCGAAACTGAAAAGCAGGGCAAAACGGTGGCCGTCGAAGCCGTTAGTGATCAAAGTGGACTTGTTATTCAGCGGCCCAAAGGGCTAGAAACGATTACTGGCTGTGTGCGTGGTTTTTCCTATTGGAACCCCCAGTGGTTAGAGGGTGAAAATCTGTTAAACGCGGAGACGGGGATCAATAATCCAGTAGAAATAAGTTCCGAAGTTTCTAAGCAGGACAATATTACCCATATAAAAATTGCGCTACCTAAAGTCGATATAGATCTGCAATACAGTGCCGCAGGCGAGTGGCTGTCTCTGCAGACCGAGCTCTTAATTGGTGGGACCCTGCGCTATAAGCGGGTTCTTTAGACGACAGTATTGATAAGAACAGAGAGCGGAAAAAATGCAAATATGTAAACTAGTGGCCACAGCTGTATTGATGGTCGCTCTCACCGCCTGCAGCAGTCAGCCGCCGATGGCTACGGTAGATAGGGTGGATCTGCCGCGCTTTATGGGCGACTGGTATGTGATTGCCAATATCCCAACCTTTCTTGAGAAAGATGCCCACAATCCGGTGGAGTCTTATGCACTCAATGCAGATGGAACCATTGCCACTACCTTTAGATTTAATGCAGGGTCTTTTGAGGGCGGAGAGAAGGTCTATCATCCCCAGGGTTTTATTCGCAACACTGATAGTAATGCGGAATGGGGAATGCAGTTTCTCTGGCCGATTAAGGCTGACTACCGCATTGTCTACTTAGATGAGGATTATCAATACACAGTGATTGGTCGCAACAGTCGCGACTATGTGTGGATTATGGCGCGCAGCGCGCAGATTCCGGATCAGACCTACGCTGAGTTGCGCGACTTTGTTATCGACCTCGGTTATGACCCAGCCTTGTTGCAGAAAGCTCCTCAGCAGGTGCGCAAGTAAGTGCCGCTGTATGGCACCTGTAGCTGGGAAAGTGCACGACTCTAAAAGTTTGCTGCCGATGCAGGGGATTCCTCTACTAGGGTCGAGATGAGATAAGTTGTGCTCGGCGTGACGCAATCTATCTTGTCTTCTCGGCAGAGATCCGCTGTTTGTTTTGGACTGGTGGCTTGGCTCTATCTGGATTGTCGGCGCACAATTTTCTCTCTGTTATTTTTTTGGCTACTGGCTGCACCTCTAATGGCCTTTAGGGGCCTGTACTCTGTTAACGAGTATCTTGGTTTTGCATGTAAATCGATATGCACCAAGACTATAATTGTGACGACTTTTTTCTCGCTACTATATTTGGCGTCTGGCCTAAGCAGAGGTGCGGCTTTATTTTAAAAAACCTCTTGTAGCCTCCAACAACCACTAGACTATTAAGTCACCAGTTATCCAGCACCGAACAACCATCAAGGACCCTACAGTGACCAACCCACTTTTAGAAACCCATGAATTACCGCCCTTTACTGCTATTCGCCCTGAGCAGGTCGAGCCTGCCATCGAAAAACTGATCGATCAAAATCGCACTGCTCTCGAAGCACAGCTTGCCGGTCTAAAAGAGGTCACTTGGGATTCCCTTATTGAGCCAATTGATAGGCGCAATGATATGCTCAATCAAGCCTGGTCTCCGATAAGCCATTTAAACAGCGTGGTAAATTCTGATGCGCTGCGGGAAGCCTACAATAATTGTGTGGGAAAGTTGGCTCAATGGGAGACCGAAGTAGGGCAGAATCAAGGGCTCTTCCAGGCCTATAAAACCCTCTCGGAAAGCGAAAGTTTTGCTGGTTTAACCCAGGCCCAACGTCACAGCATCAAGCTGGCGCTGCAGAGTTTTCACCTTTCCGGCGTTTCACTGCCCAAAGACAAAAAACAGCAATTTTCCAGATTAACCCAACGATTAGCCGAACTTAGTAGCACGTTTGGCGATAATCTTATGGATGCGACTCAAGCTTGGAAGCTGCTCATCACCGATGCCGAAGAACTGGCCGGAGTCACCGACAGCTCTTTGGCGCTGTTCGCCCAGGCCGCTGCAGAAAAAGATCAGAGCGGTTATTTACTCACGCTGGATCAGCCCTGTTTTATCGCTATCATGACCTATGCCGACAGTCGCTCATTGCGTGAACAGATGTACCAGGCTTTTACCACCCGTGCCTCTGATCAAGGTCCATATGCTGGACAGTGGGATAACAGTGCAATCATTGATGAGACATTAAAACTGCGCCATGAACTGTCCCAGATACTGGGCCTAGGTAACGCTGCCGAAGTCTCACTGGCGCCGAAGATGGCCAGCTCAACCAGTCAGGTGATGAGCTTTCTAAACGACCTCGCCAAGCAGGTTAAACCCCAGGCGGAAAAAGAATTTGCCGAGCTCTCCGCTTTTGCCAAAACAGAGCTGCAGATCGATGATCTCCAGGCTTGGGATATTGCCTATGTGTCGGAGAAACTGCGCACTCAACGCTATGCTATCAGTGTTGAAGAGCTGCGCCCCTGGTTTCCCGTCGAGCGCGTTTTAGAGGGTCTCTACAGCATTGCCGGCCGACTGTTCGATATCAGTATTGAACAAGATCGCAGTGTCGACCTGTGGCACAAGGATGCCAGGTTTTATCGTATTTCGCGCAACGGCCAAGCCATTGCGAGTTTTTATCTGGATTTGTATGCCCGTGAAAAGAAGCAGGGCGGGGCATGGATGGATGTCTGTAGATCGCGACGTAAAGTGGCTGAGGGTGTTCAGCTTCCGGTTGCCTATCTCACCTGTAACTTTACGCCTCCTGTCGCGGGGAAATCTGCGCTGTTAACCCATGACGAAGTCACCACATTATTCCATGAGTTTGGCCATGGCCTGCATCATATGCTGACACAGGTTGAGGTCTTAGAGGTTTCAGGTATTAATGGCGTCGCTTGGGATGCGGTAGAGCTGCCCAGCCAGTTTTTGGAGAACTGGTGTTGGCAGGAAGAGAGCATTGAGCTGATATCAGCCCATTTTGAAAGTGGCGAAGCACTGCCCAAGGTCATGTTGGATAAATTATTGGCGGCAAAGAACTTTCAGTCAGGTATGGCCCTAGCTCGCCAGCTGGAGTTTGCCACCTTCGATTTTCGCCTGCACCTAGAATACGACCCGAGCAATCCGCGCAGCCCTCAAGAGTTGCTTGATGAGGTGCGTGAGCAAATCGCTGTTATTAAAGTCCCCGAATACAATCGCTTTCAAAATGGCTTTGGGCATATTTTCGCCGGTGGATATTCAGCCGGTTATTACAGTTATCTCTGGGCCGAAGTACTCTCTGCCGATGCCTTTTCACTATTTGAGGAGCAGGGTATTTTCGATCAAGCCACAGGCGATACATTCCGCGCTGCGATTCTCGAGAAGGGTGGCTCAGATGACGCCATGAATCTGTTTGTCCAGTTCCGTGGTCGTGAGCCTTCTAATGAAGCGCTGTTGAGGCATAGAGGTATCGCTTAGCAATATGCCGCAGTGTTTCGAAGAGTAGTATTGCTAGTGTTGAGTGGGGCGGGAGGTTTGAGGTCCCGCGTCGCGCTGCTCTGTGGGGATGACCGTTATAGTTAATTGTGCGGGCTGTTCAGAATTTTGTCCTCGCGAACGCCCCGGCTGTCATCTCAAGCGACGTTCAATGATCTGCAACTTATCACTACCCAGAGTCGGCCAAACAGGGCAAAATACTCAGCAAATTAGCAAGGAACTTCTATGCGTTTAATTATTGGTATGTCCGGCTCGAGCGGTGTTATTTACGGTATCCGCATGCTGCAGATGCTCGCCGACAAGCCTGAAATCGAAACCCATCTGGTGATGAGCCAGGCGGCGCGCATGAACATTGGTATCGAAACCGATTGGGCTGTGGAAGATGTTGAAGCCCTTGCGGATGAAGTGCATAACAATAAAAATATTGGTGCCACCATAGCCAGTGGTTCATTTAAAACTGCTGGCATGATCGTGGTTCCCTGTTCCATGAAAACCCTCTCTGGGATCGTTAATTCTTACGCCGACAATCTTTTGATTCGCGCTGCCGATGTGATCCTCAAAGAGCGCCGCAGACTAGTGATTGTGCCCCGTGAATCGCCCTTGCACACTGGCCACTGCGAACTGATGTTCAAGGCTAGCCAATACGGTGCGATTATCTGTCCACCCTCACCAGCGTTTTACACCAACCCGCAAAGCGTCGACGATATTATCAATCACTCTGTGGCCCGGGTCTTGGATCTATTTGAGATTGAAACTGCCAGCCTTAAACGCTGGCAAGGACAGGGCAGTTAATGGCGGCTGATACGTCCCCATTAACGGCTTTTTTGCAGGCAGAATCGGTTTTGACCCTATCGGTCAATGACGATCAGGGGCCTTGGACTGCACCGGTACTCTACGTGGTTGACGAGGATCTAACTCTCTATTTTCTCTCCTCTTCTTCGACTCGACATATTGCCAGCCTGCCCGAAGATGGCCGTATTGCTGCATCGATTTACAGTGATTACAAAGGTGATTGGCTGGGGATCTGCGGTGTGCAGATGGAGGCGGATATCAGCCAGGTTGACGAGACTGATCGAGCCGCCGCTGCGGCCCGTTATTTTCAGCGTTTTCCTGAAGTGAAGGCACTGATCGATAATCCGGCCAACGAACAGGAACAGCGTATTGGCGCGGCCTTTGGCAAGAGCCACTTTTTTCGCGTAACGCCGACCTTTGTACGCTTTATTAACAATGCCGATGGCTTTTCATCGCGCAATGAGTGGCGTTTTTAATTAAGCCACTCGTAATTAAGCCACTCGAGTGAGAGTCTTGCCCCTAGCTTATTCCTCTAGATTAAATAGCTTCGTATTACCGCCTCGAGCGACCAAATTCTCCGTGCGCGTGCGCTCACTTAAAAACCATAGCAGCCAGTGATAGCTGTAATCTTGATCCCGCTGGGGCCATTCAATCAGCGGAATAATACTCCCGGTACGCTTGGCCATTACCTGCCTGAGGCTTGAGCTGTTGGCATTCAGACTGTTGGCCAGTACGCCTTCCACCTGATTATCCAGAACGAGACTGCCAAGCATATCCAGAGGAGCAGTGTGCAGAAGATTTCTGGGCAAACCGGCTTTTGCATACTTATCTTGCAGACTTTGTAATTTCTCTTGGTGACAGCTGTCAGCGGTGACAACTAAGGAGCAGCCACAGAGCAGGGCACTGGCAATTTGTTTCTCTGCAGCGGCGAATCTATCTTGCTGGGTAACAATCAGTGTTAATACACCGCGGCCTTGCACTGATAGTTGATTCTCTTCCCCGGTGGGCCCCGGCAGCTCGATAGGGTTGGCTAGCTTTTCTCTGGCGACTGCATCAATCTGCTGCAGCCATGCCTGATCTGTGGTGACCTGTTGCAAAATAATCAGCCGCGAATCTATAGAACTGGACTGCCATTTTTTCAGGGCGTGGTGAGCACTTGAGACTGTGGTGCCCTGTGGGGTTTTAGATTGATTAATCGTCACATCAAATGATCTGCCTGCAGTGGCTGGGATATCTGCCTGGGAGAAACGCTGCATATAGTTGGGACCACCGGCCTTTGGACCTGTGCCCGAGAGCCCACGACCACCGAATGGATTAACCCCAACCACCGCACCGACCATATTGCGGTTGATATAGGTATTGCCGGCAATGGTGTTGCTAAATACCTTCTGGGCAAAGGCTTGAATGCGACTGTGAACGCCCAGAGTGAGGCCAAATCCGGTGTTATTGATCTGTTCAATCACCTCTCCGAGCTTGTTTGAATCAAAGCGAACCACATGCAATATGGGTCCAAAGACTTCTTCAGTCAGCAAATCCAGGGAATCGATTTCAAAGGCATGGGGGGCGACAAAACTGCCCTGATCACAGCTGCTGTGCAACGCAACTTTGGCGATTAGTTTCGCCTCTCGGTGCATGCGTTCTATGTGCGTCTGCAGTTCTTGCTGTGCTCCTGAATCGATCACTGGACCCAGGTCACTGCAGAGCAGGCGCGGGTCGCCGACATTGAGCGAGGCCATGGCGCCTTTGAGCATATGCAGCACATTGTCAGCTATATCGGACTGGATAAATAATACCCGCAGGGCCGAGCAGCGTTGCCCGGCACTATGGAAGGCCGACATAATTACATCATCTACCACCTGCTCGGGCAGGGCGCTGGAGTCCACTACCATGCAGTTTTGGCCGCCGGTCTCAGCGATAAAGGGAATCGGCGTGCTGGAACGCAGGGCCAGCTGCTGGTTGATATGTTGCGCGGTGCCAGTGGAGCCGGTGAAGGCAATGCCGGCAATGCGGCTGTCGCCCAGTACTAGGTTGCCAATCTGCGAGCCGCTGCCGAGCAGTAACTGCAATGCTGCGCCCGGCACTCCGGCCTCGTGGAACAAGCGCACTGCATAGGCTGCGATGGCCGGTGTTTGGGCTGCGGGCTTGGCCAGCACTGTATTGCCTGCTGCTAGAGCGGCGGCGATCTGGCCGACGGTAATGGCGAGGGGGAAATTCCATGGGCTGACGCAGAAAAATACGCCGCGTCCGATTAAACCCTGAAATGATTGAGCTTGCACTGCATAGTAGCGGCAGAAGTCGATGGCCTCGCGAACTTCGGAGATGCCGTCATTAACGGTGCGTCCACCCTCAAGGCTGATTACGCCAACCAGCTCACCAAAGTCTCGTTCCATTAGATCCGCGACTTTCTCAAGAATCGTTGCCCTAGCACCATGACCTACACCATTCCACGCCGGATAGGCTTGACTGGCCGACTCTAGGGCGCGGAGAATATCGTCATCGTTGACTCGGGCGCTGTGGCCAATCAACAGAGTCTGATCACTTGGGCTGTAGCTGGGTGTCAGTTCTCTGTCCAAATCCACGCCGTCAATAATCGGTTGCGACAGCAGCTGCGGCGTCTTGGCAATCTGACCTAAGAGCTGCTCGGCTTCCAGTATTGAATCCAGATCTATGCCATGGGCATTCTTGCGCTCTTCTCCCACGGCCCTAAACATCTCTGGTGGCACAGGAATGCCTTTGTGCTGATAGGGGAAGCAGCTATTGACCTGCTTGCGGTTATCTTCGAGGAGCTCTTCTACTGGAGTCTGTTCATCGAGGAAGCGATTGACGAAGGAGCTGTTGGCGCCATTTTCCAGTAGTCGTCGCACCAGGTAGGGAAGCAGATCGCTGTGGTTGCCTATGGGAGCATAGACGCGCACAGGGATGACTTTGGCTGTTTTTGAATTAGCGGTTTTTGATATAGACAGCCTTAGGTTGTCATAGAGAATATGCCCCATGCCGTGGAGGCGCTGAAATTCAAATTCACGGTCCCCGGCAATATGTAGAATCATGGTGGCGGTGTAGGCATTGTGGGTGGCGAATTGCGGGTAAACCGCATCCTGTGCGTCGAGCAAAATGCCGGCGCAGTGCTGGTAGCAGAGATCGGTGTTGGCTTTGCGGGTGAATACTGGGTAGCTGGCAAGTCCCAGTTCTTGGGCATGTTTGATTTCGGCATCCCAGTAAGCGCCTTTAACAAGGCGCACCAACAGGCGACGATTGGTCTCGCGGGCCAGGCCAATCAACCACTTGGCGGTATCTGGTGCGCGCTTTTGGTAGGCCTGCAGCACAAATCCGAGACCCTGCCAGCCATCGAGATCACTGTCTTTGGCTAGGGCTTCAAAGATGTCCATGGAGATATCAAGTCTGTAGGCTTCCTCGGCATCTATAGAGAGACCAATATTGTATTTCGCCGCTTGGACACAGAGCTGCTTAATGCGCGGCAATAATTCCTTCATTACCAGACCGTACTGGGCAAAATAGTAGCGCGGGTGCAGAGCTGAGAGTTTCACCGAGATGCCGTTGGCGCTGTTGACATCAGTGGCGTCTGAACTCTGACCAATACTGTCAATGGCGCTGGCATAGGCGGTTAAATAATTACGTGCATCGGGATCGGTGCGGGCACCTTCGCCGAGCATATCAAAGGAGAATTTAGTCTCAATGTCGTTTTGCTTGGCGCCGCGCTTAAGACCTTCTTGAATGTTGCGCCCGAGCACATATTGACCACCCATTATTTTCATCGCTTGCATCATTGCTGCGCGAATAACCGGTTCTCCGGCACTGGCGGTGAGTCGTTTGAGCCAGTTGTCGGTATTCTCGGTGATCTCTGTATCCAGACTCACCACCTGGCCGGTAAGCATCAGTCCCCAGGTTGAGGCATTTACAAATAGCGATTTGGAATTGTTGCGATGACTACGCCAGTTGCCCGCTTGGATCTTTTCGGCAATTAAGCGATCCGCGGTTAAGCTATCCGGCACTCGCAACAGCGCTTCTGCCAAGCACATCAATGCCACGCCTTCAGCATTAGAAAGGCCAAATTCAAGCAAAAAGGCATCCAATATTCCGCTGCTGGATTTGTCTGCGCGACACTGAGTGACCAGATTGCGAGCGTCCTGCAAAATGGCTTCGCGACTGGCGCCAGAGAGTGGATTGCTGTGTAGCAACTGAGTCACAGCCTGGTGCTCTTCCTGGTGAGTGGCCTGACGTATCTTATCGCGCAGCGCAGTCTGGTTCATGGGTGCCTACCTATCTTTTAATTTAATTAAGATATGGCATTTTCACTTAATCACTGCAGTATATGTCTCCATAGTTTGTAGTAATCCAGTTAAATAAACTGCCAATTTAGATTTAATAGACTATTGTGCTGCTAAGCTATATGGCTTTTGGCGTGCTTTGTGGAGTGCAGAAAATGAAAACAGTAACTGATCTTGATCGTACTGATCGACGGATTCTCAATATATTGCAAGGCCAGGGACGCATCGCCAATGTGGATCTGGCTAAACAGGTCAATTTGACCCCGACGCCCTGTCTTGAGCGGGTTAAGCGATTGGAAAAAGAGGGCTTTATCACCCAGTATGTGGCGTTGTTGGATCCGGTGAAAGCCAATGCTGCACTGTCCGCCTATATTGAAGTGCAACTGGAGAGCACAACCACTGAGGCTATTGCCTTATTTGATCAGCAGATGCTGGCCCTAGATGAGGTGCTGGAATGTCAGCTGGTGGCTGGTGGCTTCGATTATT
>Ga0075467_10001835_pt1 | contig 17281 bp, 14 predicted proteins | sample DEB08_DNA_9_FD_75067 | JGI IMG/M metagenome (GOLD analysis project Ga0075467, IMG submission 75067) | Aqueous microbial communities from the Delaware River and Bay under freshwater to marine salinity gradient to study organic matter... | ecosystem: Environmental > Aquatic > Marine > Coastal ... | reverse complement strand
TTTGCTTCGCGGGACCAATAGCAATGCTGGCGATAGTAATGCGACTGTTCGCAGCAAACCGGGAACAGCGTCTGAAGGTCCTCAGGTAGCTCATACCAGCGATTCATGTTTGCAATAAAGGGCCCGATCCACGTGCCTGAGGTATTGTTGGTCAGGACGTAATTCGTCACATCAACCCAACCAACAGTATAGTCCTTGGTGATGCGCGCCGCACGCTCAGCCTCGGACGGGTCCAGGTTGCCCGCGACCAAGATTTTTTCCGACATTTCGGTCATCGCATCTGGCGCGTCCGAGGGTCGGCTGCAGTCGTACACCAGCCGCGAAACCCGCGCATTCAGCGTCCCCGCCAATGCACGCGTCAATTCCAAAGCGCCGATATCCCATGCGGCGTGACTTAACCGATCGCCTGCCGCCAGCCCCGGACTATTCAGGGAGGGAGGAATGGCAGGGCTGGCGTGTTCGCAGACAAGCCAGATATCTGCCGACCCCGAGGGGTTAATCACCTCGGCCACCGGGCCTTCATTGGAAGCCAGAATCGAAGGCAGAATTACGCGGGTCACGACCCCTATTAGCTACAAAGTAATAGAATCTGTCAAGAAACTCCCGTAGACGAAGCTACGGCCGACATATACGCTGTAACAAAAGCTACAGAATTGGGCGCCGCCGTGAAACAGCCCCGGATCGTCAAAGATCTGATCCAGGACCAGACCGCCAGCCTCACCCCGGCGGACCGACAGGTGAGCGACGTCCTCTTGCGCGACTACCCGGTCGCGGGCCTGAAATCGATCACCAAGATCGCCGATGCGGCCGGGGTGTCTACGCCAACCGTGATCCGCCTCGCCCGCAAGCTTGGCTTCGAAGGGTTCCCAGAGCTTCAGGACGCCCTGCGCGACGAAGCCTCGGCCCGCATCAAGCAACCGATCCGCAAGCACGAGCGATGGCCCGAGGACCGCGGCGACAGCCCGAGGTTCCGCGACTTCGCAGAAGCGGTATTTGACAACCTCAGCGCCACAATCGATCGGCTCGATCCCGCAACCTTCGACAAAATCGCGCGTGTCCTGAACGACCGCCGCTGTCGCATCTTCCTCACGGGCGGTCGCATCACCCGCTCCAATGCCGATTACTTCTACAACCACCTGCAAATCATCCGTCCCGGTGTCACGCTCCTAAGCCAGTCCCCAAACGTCTGGCCGCAATACCTCCTGGATATGAACGGCCGCGCAGTACTGATCCTGTTCGACGTTCGTCGCTACGAACGCGACCTCGCGCGGCTTGCGCAACTCGCGAAAGACCGCGGCGCAGTGATTATCCTTTTCACTGATCAATGGGGTTCGCCGATCTCCAAAATTGCCGACCATGTTGTTAACGCGATGATCGAAGTGCCGTCCAGCTGGGATTCCACCATCGCGATCAACCTGATCATCGAGGCCTTGATCGCCGAAGTCCAAAGCCGTCGCTGGGATGCCGCCAAAGACCGGATCGAGGCCTTGGAAGACATGTTCAAATCCACCCGGATTTTTCGCAAGAAACCCTGACGTCGTGGCGCTTTGGCCAATAAAAAGACATCTCAGCAGGCATCCTTTCAAAAATACTTCGGGAGGGTCCGGGCGGGTAGCGCCCTTCGCGTCACTCGGCGCGCAAAGCGCGGCGTAACGTCAACTGTTGCCAACAGCCGCTTCCACAATCCCAAGCGCGCGGTCCAGATCATCCTGTGCAATCGTCATCGGCGGCGACAATGTCAGGACATTCCCCGCACTGATCTTAAAGCTCAACCCTTCCGCAAGGCAGGCGTAGTACACTGCTTCGGCCCGGGGCGCGTCCGGCGTCCGGCTGTCACGGTCTGTCACGATCTCGACTCCGAACATGCAGCCCCGCCCCCGTATATCGCCCACATGGGCACTCTGACCAAGGCTCTCGCGCAACCGGTCCATCGCCCGATCTCCAAGCCGGGCCGCCCGCGCGACCAGCCCCTCATCTTCGATAATATCAAGCGTCGTCAATGCCGCCCGCGCTGTCACCGGGTTCTTTTCATGGGTGTAATGTCCAATGGCAAAATCACCCGCGACGTCCAAGTCTGCCCGCGCAATGACAGCCGCAATCGGAAGAACGCCACCCCCAAGCGCCTTTCCTACGACGATGATATCCGGAGTGATCCCGTCATGATCGTGGGCAAAGAACTTACCCGTTTTTCCCAGACCTGTCGGGATCTCATCCATGATCAGCAGTGTCTTGTTGGCCCGACAGGTCGCCTCGACCGCCTGCCAATACCCCGTCGGAGGCACCACCGGCACCGCGCGCATCGGCTCTCCGATCACTGCCGCCGTATCCCCCTCGCGGGCCAACACAAAGTCGACCATATTCGCGCAGGCCAAACCGCATGTCTCCGGCCCTGGATGCCCGTAGGCGCAATGATAACAATGAAACGGCGCCAGATGCTCGGCCCCCGGCAAAAGTGGCCCCGCGATATGGCTGCGAAACGTGGCCTCGCCACCCACCGATGACGCCCCAAATCCTGCCCCGTGAAACGCGTCCCAAAAACTGAGCGTCTTGAACCGCCCGGTCGCCGCGCGTGCGATTTTCATCGCGACCTCAACCGCGTCCGACCCACCGGTGGTGAACAACACTTTTGCCGGCCATGGCGCTAGGTCTCCCAACCGCTCGGCCAGTTGTGTCGATACGTCATTGGTGAAGCGCCGCGGAGAAAAGGGCAGGGCGTCCAGCTGGTCCTTGATCGCCATGATCAGGCGCGGATGCCCATAGCCGATGTGATGGACAGAATTGCCATGGAAATCCATGAATCGCCGCCCGGCCGTGTCCTCGATCCAGATACCTTCGGCTTTCGCAATGGTCGACACACATGGCGACGACAGCGACTGATGCAAAAACGCGCCCGAGTCCCGCTTCAAAAGGTCCTTGGTGGGTCCGTCAGTCTCCCGCGCCGACCAAGCAGCGCGGGCTTTCGATGTATTCGCTTCGCCCTCGGTATGATGGGACATGCGCCCTAGTTCGGCCAGGGTAGCGAGTATGTTTTCACGTTGGTGAAGAACTTCATCGCCTCAATCACCCCTTCTTTCACACCATTGCCCGAGTCCTTGATACCACCAAACGGGGACATCTCGATACGGTAACCGGGCTGCTCCCAGATATTGCAGGTACCAACATTCAGGCCGTTGATAAAGGCAATCGCACGGTTCAGATCGTTGGTGCAGACACCCGAAGACAGGCCGAACTCGGTCGAATTCGAGATCGCCATGACCTCGATATCATTGTCGGGTACCCGGACTATCGGTATGATGGGACCAAAGGTTTCTTCCATCACCAACTCGCTGTCATGGGGTACGTGGTCCACAACAATCGGCGGCAACAGCGCCCCCTCGCGGCCCGGATGATAAAGGATCTTCGCCCCCGCGTCTTCGGCCATAAAAACGCGCTTTTCGAACAATTCAGCCGCCTTATCGTGGATCACACAGCCAAGCTCTGTCGCGGGGTCCTGCGGGTCACCAAACTTGATCCTTTTCGCTTTCGCCAACACCAGTGGAACAAACTTTTCCGCCACGCTTTCCTGCACAAGGATGCGCTTCACAGCGGTACAGCGCTGACCAGAATTGCCGGTCGCCCCTGCGACAGCAATCGTCGCCGCTTTGTCGAGATCTGCGTCGCTCAGGTCATTGAGAATGATCAGCGGATCGTTTCCGCCAAGTTCCAGCGCCGTGCGTTTGTAACCCGCTTTGGCAGCGATCATTTTGCCCACGGGTACGCCGCCGGTAAACGTGACGATGTCGATGTGTTCGTTCGTTATCATCTCGTCGCCGATATCGGCGGGCATGCCCGTGACGATCTGAAACATCTCGGGGGGCAATCCGGCCTCATAGAGAATGTCCGCCAGCGCGATGGCTGTGAGTGGCGTCAGATCGGTCGGCTTACATACCATGCAATTATTGGTCGCAATTGATGGCGCGATCTTGTGGCTGACCATGTTCAGCGGATGGTTGAAAGGTGTTATCGCAGAGATGGCCCGTACCGGCTCGCGCTTGGTGAAAATCTTGCGCTCTTTGCCATTATGCGTCAGGTCGCATGAAAATATCTCGCCGTCGTCCATCATCGATTGACCGGCAGCAAATTGGTATACGTCCTGCGCCCGTTTGGTCTCGTAAATCGCGTGTTGGTGGCAGATACCCAATTCCAATGTTAGCCATTTGGAAAGAAACTCGCGTTTTTCACCAATCAATTCAGATGCCCGGTTCAGGATCTGACTGCGCTCGTAACGCGACAGCTTCGGCGTGTAGTTCGCGGCGATCTCAAATGCTTTCGCGGCGTGTTGCGCAGTGCCCGCGGGCACTGTGCCGATCACTTCGTTTGTATAAGGGTATCTCACCTCAATCACGTTGTCGGTAAAGATCACTTCACCGCCAATGCGCATGCCCTCAGCGCGAAAGTCTTTATCGTGGGTGTTCATGCGGAGACCTCTTCAAGGGCGGCGGCTTTTGTTGCATAATAAAAGGCATCGAAATTCCGCAAAACGGGCGCGTTCGGCAGATCGATCACCCGATTCACGATGAAGGGCACCTCCTGCTCCGTCAATCCGCCGTGGCTGCGAAGCGGCTCCTTCAGGGCCGCCAGATCGTGGCGGTGGGCGCTGGTGCCGATGGTCATGTTCTCGGTCGATACCATGGTCAAATCCCCGATGCGGTCGGCAGGAAGCTCGTAAGCCGCAACAGCCTCAGCTTTCGTGAGAACTTCAAGCATTTCAGGCAAAGCCTTCAATCGCGCAACGATATCGCCCACATCCGCACCATCGGGCAAGTAACAGGTCGCGAACGACCCAAGCGCGCCGTGGTGCACCACGTAAGGGTCGGTGATCGGCAAGATAACGCGGGCGGCCGCCTGGCCGAGCCAGGCATCCATCACATCCTGCATATAGATCACTGCCGGATCGCCATTCGCGTCATGCTTTGGCTTCATGCCATGATCTGCCGTAACCACAATGGCCGCGCCCATGGCGTCCAGCTCGCCCAGATAGCGGTCAAACATTGCGTAGAAATTCAGGGCCCCCTGATCGTGCGGCGCAAACTTGTGCTGCACATAATCCGTCGTTGACAGATACATCACATCTGGCGCCCACTCCTTCAAAAGCTTCACGCCCGCTGCAAAAACAAACTCGGACAACTCAGCCGAATAGACCTCAGGCACCGGCATCCCCAGCCACTCGGACGCATCATCAATCCCATGTTCGGCCTTCGTCGTCTCGCCCGACCGTTCAGATGAAAAGGCGATCGCGCGATCCTCGTCAAACTTCAGACCCGAGCCTAAGAGCGCCCGCAACTTGTCCTTGGCTGTGACCATCGCAACCCGCGCGCCTGCCTCATAGAATTTCGAAAACAACGTCGGCGCCCGCAAAAACCGAACGTCATTCATCATGACCTCTTCGCCCGTATCGGGGTCGAACAGAAAGTTCCCGCAAATGCCGTGCACCGCCGGGGGCCGACCTGTCGCAATAGACAGGTTGTTTGGATTGGTGAACGAGGGGATCACTGAATGCGCCAACCTGTCAGTGCCAGTCTCGCGCATGCGCTTGAGGACCGGCATCAGGCCCTTGGCAATCGCGACCTCCAGATACTCCGGTTCGCAACCGTCCAGACAGATGGCAATCGCGCAGGTTTTCGGGGCGGCATACGTGCGGTCGTTGGCGACCACGGGGGATTTCACAGGCATATCAGTTCAGTTCCTTCAGGCAGCGAGTTTCTTGCGTTCTTCCAATGCGGCAGCAGGCGGCGCGGCGCTTACCACGCCCATCTCCGCCAATGCCTTGCGCGCAGCGTCAACTACACGCGTCATAATGTGGCTGTCCATCTGTCCGATGCAGCCGATCCGGAAACTATCCACGACAGTTAGCTTGCCAGGGTAAATGATAAAGCCTTGCGCTTTCATCGCTTCATAAAAGTGCGTGAAATCAAACGCCGCATCCGAGGGGCAGAAGAACGTCACGATGATCGGGCTCTGCCAGCGATCCTCCAGCAACGTCTCGAACCCAAGGCCTCGCATGCCCGACACCACCGTGTCCCTGTTCAGCGCATAGCGCGCGCCGCGCGCCTCCACGCCGCCTTCTTCGCGGTGCTGCGCAAGGGCCTCCATAAAGGCCGCAACCACATGGGTGGGAGGCGTAAAACGCCACTGCCCGGTTTTTTCCATCGTCGCCCACTGCGCATGAACATCCAGCGACAACGAGTGCGAATTGCCCTTGGAGGCCTCGATTTCGGCCTTTTCTGCAATGATAAACCCAAAACCCGGCGCACCTTCGATGCATTTGTTGGCCGACGACACGAACGCCACGCAGCCAAGCTCGGCTGGGTGAAGGGGCACCGCTCCAAATGCTGACATGGAATCGATCAGCAACTTACGACCGGCTGCGCGCGTGGCTGCGGCAATTTCCTCGATCGGGTTCAAAATCCCGCTAGAGGTCTCACAATGGGTCGCCATCACATGGGTAATTGCGGGATCTTCGGCCAAAACCGCGGCCACTTCGCTCCCTCTGGGCGGCAAGTAATCCCCTTTATCAATCACGATATAATCGCGGCCGAGATACTTTAGCGTTTCTGCTGCGCGCAGTCCGTATGCGCCATTGGCCAGTACCAGCACCCTCCCGTCCTTCGGCACGAAACTGCCCAGCATCGCTTCGACCGCGTAAGAGCCCGATCCCTGTATAGGAACGCAATCGTAGGCCTCGGCGCCCGGGCCAATCAAGGCCAGCAGCTGGTCACGCAGACTGCGCGTCATCGCACGAAAATCGCCATCCCAACTTCCCCAGTCCCTCAGCATCGCGCGCTTCGTGCGTTCGGAGGTCGTCAGAGGGCCGGGCGTCAGCAAAAAGGGCTCGCGCATTTTCGGATCGGGAATGCGATCGTTTGGCATTGTCTCGGCCTCACAGGTCATGTCGCTGTTCTGTTTGCCCAGAAATCGGCCATATGTAAAATCTCTGTTTTGTATCCTTCCATAAGATAAATCTATACAATTCACCCTTTCCAAACTACCTATGTCGGATCAATGCGTCCCAAAGCGCCTGTGAAAAGACAAGGACTACACCGATGCGCTACACGCAATTACGCGCCTTTCATAACGTCGCCCTGCACGTCGGCTTCTCGCGCGCCGCCGCCGCCCTCAATCAGTCGCAGCCTTCGCTCAGTGATCAGGTGCGCAAGCTCGAACAGGCCCACGACGTCCTTCTGTTTCACCGCGAGGCGCGCCAGATCCGTCTCACCGAGGTCGGCCACGAATTATTCCGCTACACACAGCAATTCTTCGAAATGGAAGGTCAGATTGGCGAATACCTTAACCAGTCGCGCGCCGAGGTGACGGGAACACTCCGCATCATCGCCGATTCCGCGCTGCATGTGGCGGGCATCGTTAGTCGCTTCCGCAAAGCCAACCCCGGCGTTTTCGTGTCGCTTCACACAGGCAACACCGAAGACATCCTGCGTCGTTTGCGCAACTACGAAGCCGAGGTCGGTGTCGTCGCCAATTTGGTGGCCGCCCCGGATCTTGAAACGCTCGATCTCGGCAACACGCCCATCGTCGCAATCGCGGCGCGCGGGACTTGGCCCAAGTCCAGAAAATCTCTCAGTCTCGCGGAATTCGCCGCCGCACCACTGGTCTCTCGCGAGGCCGGATCGCGCACGCGGGCCGCCGTCGAACAAGCCGCCGCGCGGGCTGGCCTCGCGTTCAAGCCCGTGATCGAAGTCGAAGGCCGTGAAGCCATGCGCGAGATCGTCGCCTCGGGTGCAGGCATCGGGTACGTCTCGGCGGCGGAATTCGGTCAGGACGCGCGCGTCATATCTCTGCCTATTCTCGACAATGATCTGAAGATGTCAGAGATGTTGATCACCCTGACCGCACGGCAAGACGTGCCGGTCATCCGCGCCTTTCTGCGCACACTCAACCAGTAGTATAGGAGTGCGGCACCGATCTATCGTAAAAAGCTATAGCTCGATACGAATCTAAAATTTTACAGATGGCTGGCATAGGCGATGATCGGACAGGAGGGCGCGTAAGCGTCTGGCATGAACCTGAGGGGGACCACAGTGCCTGCGCGGCCCAATGTTCTGTTCATCGTAATCGACCAGTTGCGCGCCGATTGCGTTTTCGGCGCCCTCTCCCAATATATTGAGCTGCCGCACCTACGCGCGCTTGCCGATGATGCCGTGCGCTTTGACTGTCATCACAGCGTCACGTCGCCCTGCGGTCCCTCGCGGGTGTCTTTGCTCACCGGGCAATACGCGATGAACCACCGTGCCGTGCGAAACGGCACGCCGGTGCGCGCCGACACGCCCAATCTGGCGACTGTTGTTAAAGACGCCGGGATCAGGCCGCTTCTTTATGGCTACACCGATCACGCCATTGATCCGCGCGGCCTCGAGCCTGTCGATCCAAGGCTGCAAAGTTATGAAGAACTTGCGGCGGGCTTTGAAGAAATTGTGCGGATGCGTCTGGAAACCGACGTCACCGCCTGGGAAGACGACTTGCGGGCGAAAGGCTACGACGTTCCCAGCTATCCCGACACCTATCGCCCTGCCGGCGACACCCCCGATGCGCCCGCGTTTTATGCCGCCGAAGACAGCGATACCGCCTTCCTGACCGACAAAGTGCTGGAAGATCTGCCCAATCGCGCCCCCGGCTGGTGCGCCTTCGTCGCCTACATCCGCCCACACCAGCCGCTTGTCGCGCCCGCGCCTTACAACACGATGTACGCGCCGGCGGACATGCCGCCGCCGCGCGCCTTCGCGCTGGGCGAGACACTGCACCCTTTCGTGCCCGTCTCGGCCGCTCGTAACCCGATCTCGGGCATGGTCGTGGGCTTCCCGGACTTAGAGCCGACGCCTGGCACCATCGCGCAGATGCGCGCGCTTTATTTCGGCCTCGCCACCGAGGTCGACACCCATATCGGCCGCCTCATCGACTGGCTGAAAGACAGCGGGCAATACGAAGACACGCTGATCGTTGTCACCGCCGACCACGGCGAGACGCTTGGCGATTTCGGTCTCTGGGGTAAGGTCAACTATTTTGACGCCTCCCACCACGTTCCGCTTCTTTTCCGGGCGCCTGGCGGCGCGCGTGGCCACGTTGTTCAGGCTCCGACCGAATCAATCGACGTGACCCCGACGATTCTTGACCACCTTGGGATCGATATCCCCCATTCGATGGACGGACACAGCCTCGCGCCTTTCCTTATGGGCGACACGCCAAGTCACTGGCGCAGACACAGTTATTCCGAAATCGACTTCGGAAACCCGATCCAACCGTCCGGCTTTCAAACCAACCTTGGAATTGACCTCGACGCCTGCAATCTGGCTATTCTGCGCACCGCTGACTTCAAGCTGGTCCAGTTCGCATCCGACCTCCCAGCGCTTCTTTTTGACATGAATGTCGAAGGAGAAGCCAAAAATTTAGCCGAAGATCCGGAAAAGACGCGGATTCTTCTTGATTTGTCGCGTCAGATGCTTTGCCATCGGATGCGAAACCCCGATGGTACGTTTTCGCGAACGATGGTGTCATCGCGCGGGCTTGAAGTGGGTGCTGCTTGATCTGCTTTGCTGAAATCCGCTGGGGATCGCTCGAAGCTGTCACGCGCCTGTCATGGGCATCGGGCAATAACGGTCTGTCGCAACATGTGTGTGACAGGTGAAATGGGAAGAGGGGACAATCTTTTCTTCTTGCTGATGCGCTCGGGAGCGTGCGCGCTGGCACAACTGCGTCAGGCATCTGTCTGGCGATATATAAAACGAGAACAGGAGAGATAATGAAACGACTGCTTCTTTCGGGCGTAGCTGCGATTGCCCTTCCGGGCATGGCGCTGGCGAACTGCCCCGCTGTCACAATGGCTGATATGGGTGGTGTAGCCACCGGAGCCTTCCCGCAACAATACGAACTGTCTGAATTCGAGGCAGCTGCCGGCTGCTCTATGGAATTCTCGGGCTACGAGGGCATGGCCGCTCTGAACGCGCGGATCAAAGGTAACCCTGATCTGCCGGCGCTCGCTGATCGTCTGCCTTCCGAACCGCTGGTCGTCGTGCCATACGCGTCTGTCGGCAAATACGGTGGCGAACTTGACGTTTTGTCGAACGCCACAGAAGCGGGCACCTCTGACTTCCTGTCGGTCCGCCACGTCAACCTTGTGCGCTATTCGGACGACCTTGAGACCATCGTGCCCAACATCGCGAAATCGTGGTCCTGGAACGACGATTTCACCCAGCTGACCTTCAAATTGCGCGCAGGCCACAAATGGTCCGATGGCGCGCCGTTCACATCTGCTGACGTCGCCTTCTGGCACGACAACCTGATGCTCGACACCAACATCTTTGAGACGCCAAAAGACTATGTGACGGTCGCTGGCGAGACAATGACGGTCGAAACACCAGACGACACCACAGTGATCTTCAACCTTCCGGCACCCAAGCCCGGCCTCTTGGCGCACTTCGCCACGCATTTTGCCCAAGGCTTCCAGCCCAAGCATTTCTTCGGCCAGTTCCACCCGGACATCAACGCCGATGCGGATGCCTACGCACAGTCGCTTGGCTTTGAAAACGGCTACGATGCAATCAAAGCCTACTATGGCAACTCGGACTGGACAGATACGCCATCGCCGATGCTGTCGTTCCCGGCTCTGGTTGACGGTCTGCCAAAAGGCACGCACCCGACGCTGGAAAGCCACATCTATGTCACCGACACCACCGAAGGCCGGTATCTGGTAGCCAACCCGTATTTCCACATGGTGGACACAACGGGTCAGCAACTGCCGTATATCCCAACCCAGGACGAGGTCTACATCAACGACAACGAAGTGCGGATCCTCAAGCTAGTCAATGGCGAGATCGACTATAAGTCGCAGTCGCTTCAACTGGCCTCGGCGCCGCTCCTTCTCGAAAATCAGGAAAAGGGTAACTACTCGATCTACCTGAAGCCTGAGATTACGATGGGTGCCTTTGGCTTCAACGTGACCCATGAAGACGAAGCCAAGCGCGCCGTCTTCGGCGACCTGCGCTTCCGCGAAGCCATGTCGGTCGCAATCAACCGTGACGAGCTGAACGAAGTCGGTTTCTTCGGTCAGGGTACGCCGCTTCAGTACACCGGCTTCTCGCCGCTGCCGAATGGCGTGGATACGTCGTGGCAGACTTACAAGACCCAATATGATCCTGCCGCAGCCAACGCCCTTCTGGACGAATTGGGTATGGCTGACACGGACGGTGATGGTCTGCGCGAATTGCCAAACGGCGACAAGCTTGTCTTGAACCTGAACTTTTCGACTCAAGGCATCGCTGGTCAGACCGTTGAACTGGTTTCGCAGTATTGGGCCGATGTCGGCGTGGCGTCTGTGGTCAAAGAAGTGACACCGGACGAATATCGCTCGGCTCAGTCGTCAAACCAGTTGGACGTGTCCATGTGGCGCAAAGGTCAACCACTGGCCATCGTCCTTGGCAACAACGAGCTATGGGTGCCGCCGTATGAAAACTACTTCGGCAACCGCAACGCGATGTTGTGGGCAGAATGGGTCGACAGCGGCGGCAGCGCCGGTGTGGAACCACCTGTCTGGGCGAAAGACCTGATCGCAGACATCAATGCGCTTCAGTCTGCCCCGATTGGCAGCGAAGCGGCAACGGAAATCGCAGGCCGTATGGTGAAGGCAATGACCGAGAACTTAATGTTCATCGGCACTGTTAACGCACCTGCTCCGATCTATCGGAACAATGATCTGAAGAACTTCACCGAGTTCAAGACACATTCCTACGAGTACTATCGGACATATCCGTACCGTGCAGCGCAGTGGTATCTGGACGAATAGGCCCCACTAGGGTCTGATACAAAGTTCCGGGCGGCGACAGTCGCCCGGAACATCAACGGGGAAGATGCGGCCTGCCAAGACATTCGGACCAATCCGAAGCGTGGCGGCCTCCTAACGGGGTAACCCATGCTTAATTTCGCGCGTTTCGTCGCAACGCGAGCGATCATGGCGATGATCACGCTGATCATCGTATCGCTTGTTGTATTTTCCTTGATGGAGCTAGTGCCCGGCGACTGCGCCGAGCGGTATCTGGCATTCAAGAACACCCAAGGGTCCGGCATCTCGATTGCTGATATCGAACAGGAACGCGTCCGGCTCGGTCTGGACCGCCCGTTTCTCGAACGTTGGGGAAGTTGGATCGCAAACGCCTTTCAGGGCGAATTTGGCGACAGTTGCATTTTACGCGTCAACATCGCCCAGCTTCTTGGTGACAAATTCTGGCTCAGCTTGGGGATCTGCTTCGCCTCTTTGACGCTTGCCTATGCAATCGCCATCCCGGTTGGTATCATCGCAGCGGCCTCCGACAACAAATTGCTCAACAACTCGCTGCGCATCGTCAGCTACCTTGGTCTGGCCATGCCGAACTTCCTTTTGGCGTTGATGATCATGCTGTTCGCGACGGTTTACTTCGGCAATACGTTAACGGGACTTTATTCGGACGGCTTCAGGGACGCACCATGGTCCTGGGCGAAGTTTGTCGATCTCATGTCTCATGCCTGGCTCCCGATTTTCATCCTTGGATGGTCGGCTACGGCCTTTGCGCTTCAAACCGTCCGGGCGCTAATGTCTGACGAAATCGGCAAGCTTTACGTCACTGCCGCGTCAGCCCGCGGCGTGCACGGGCGCAAATTGCTGTGGAACTACCCGGCACGTCACGCGCTTGGCCCCATCGTCAATTCGCTCGGCTTCGATTTGAACCGCATCTTCAACGAATTGCCCATCGTCGCGCTGATCCTCGTCTTGACGGACGCAGGCGCGCTGTTGATCGAAGCGCTCGCGCGATCCAACGATCAGCAGCTGGCCGGTGCGATCATCTTCCTACTCACCGCGTCCATTGTGTCGCTCAATTTTGCCACCGACGTGCTGCTCGCGATCATTGATCCGCGCGTCCGCAAAAGCATTCTGAGGTAAAGGCCATGAGCAGCGAAACCACAAACACCCCGGCTCTCGACGCGAGCGAACTCAAAGCAAAAGAGGCTTACTTCACCGCCTCCCAAACCCAATTGATCTGGGCACGGTTCATCAAACAGCGTGCCGCCCTGATTGCCGGGATGGTCCTGCTTGTGCTGATCCTCAGCGGCATATTCGCGCCGTTCCTGTCACCCTACGATCCGACGATTGCGGGGCGCGACAAGGACTACACCAACGGGGCTCCGCAGCTGCCGCAATTCTGCGACGTCAGCGGCTGCTCGGCCCGCCCGTTTATCCACGCGGTCGAACGCGAACGCTCCATGGCGACGAATTTCCGCTGGGTGACCACAATTAACGAAGATGAACGCCTCTACATGCAGTTTTTCGTCACCGGCGACAGCTACAAGCTTTTCGGCTTTATAAAAGGAAACCTTCACCTCTTTGGCGTTGAGGGCGGCAAAATCCACCTCTTCGGCACCGACGAAGATGGCCAGGATATCTTCAGCCGCACCCTTCACGCCATCTGGACCTCCATGCAGGTCGGCGCCATCGGCGTCTTTATCGCCTTCGTCCTTGCCCTCATTATCGGCGGCATATCTGGATATTACGGCGGCTGGATCGACAGTATTCTGCAGATGATCACCGATGCCGTGCGAACCGTGCCGGAAATTCCGCTCTTCATGGCGCTGGCCGCCTTTATGCCCCCCGAAATGTCCGCCGAAGCGCGTTTTTTCTATATCTCGATCATCCTCGGCTTCGTCGGCTGGCCGACACTGGCCCGCCGCGTCCGCACCCACATTCTGACCGAGCGAAATCAGGAATATGTGCTGGCCGCGCAGCTTTGCGGAGCCTCTTCGCCCCACATTATCCGCCGCCACCTTCTGCCCAGTTTCACCAGCTACATCATCGTCGATCTGGTTATTTCCTTCCCCTACATGGTGCTCAAGGAAACCGCGCTAAGCTTCATTGGTCTCGGTCTGAAAGACCCCGTCAGTTCCCTTGGTGTGATGCTTCAAAAAGCCACCAGCGCCGATGTGATGCTGAACTACCAATGGTACTTTATCCCGGTGATCTTCTTTATCGTCCTTGTCATGGCCTTTGTGTTCGTCGGTGACGGCCTGCGCGACGCCGCTGACCCATACGCGGATACCAAAAAGTGAGCGCCCTTATAACAGTCGAAAACCTGACGCTGAAATTCAAGACCGACGAGGGTCTGATCACAGCCGTTGATGACGTGTCCTTCAGCCTCGACAAGGGCGAGGTCATCGGTCTTGTCGGCGAAAGCGGCTCTGGCAAGTCGGTCACGGCCAAGGCGCTGATGCATCTGAACGCCAAGAACGCGGTCTACACGCCGGAATCAAAAATCACGTTGCACACCGATGACGGCCCAGTCGACGTCCTGTCATTAACTACCCCGCGCCAGCTGAACGTTGTGCGCGGCGGGGCCATATCGATGATCTTTCAGGAACCGATGGCCAGCTTCGCGCCCGTGATTTCCATCGGCAAGCAGATGGTCGAACAGCTTCAGCTTCACTCCAACATGACCAAAGCCGAAGCCAAAGCCCACTCGATCAACATGCTCGACCGCGTCGGAATCTCGGACCCGGCCAAGCGCATTGATCAGTACGCCTTCGAGCTGTCCGGCGGCATGCGACAGCGCGCGATGATCGCGATGGCCCTCAGCACCAAACCGAAGCTCCTGATCGCAGACGAACCGACAACTGCGCTTGATGTGACGATACAGGCGCAGGTGATTGACCTGATGAAGGACCTCGTCGAGGAATTCCACATGGGTATCCTTTTCATCACCCATGATCTCGGTGTCGTCGCCCAAACCGCCGACAAAGTGAACGTCATGTATCTTGGCCGGATGATCGAAGAAGGTCCGGTGCGCGACGTGATCCGCACCGCAAAACACCCCTACACGCAGGGCCTTTTGAACGCGCTGCCGAAACTCAACGATCTGGACTCGCCCCTTGAGCCTGTTCCCGGCGACATCCCATCCCCGCTCGAACGCCCGTCAGGCTGCGTCTTTCACACCCGCTGCTCGCAGATTGTCGGGCCACAATGCTCGTCTCGCCAGCCTCGTGATGTGAACGTCGATCCTACCCATCGCGTTGCCTGCCACATCTACTCGGAGGCTGCAGAATGAGCGATATCCTGATCAAGGCGAACGGCCTCTCTGTTGGCTTCCAGATCGGCAATTCGATCTTCAAACGGCAGGTGTTAAAGGCTGTCGACAACGTGACGCTTGAAATTGAAAAGGGGTCATTTTTCGGGCTGGTTGGGGAAAGCGGATCTGGAAAGACCACGCTTGGCCGCGCCCTCCTCAAGGCTGTGCCTATCACCGGGGGAGGAGCACACTACTCCGATGGAGAAGTTGCCTATGATCTTGAAGATATTTCGAAAGAAGACCTCAAAGATTACCGCAAACGCGCGCAGCTGATTTTTCAGGACCCCTATGCGGCCCTCTCACCAAGGATGACCGTGCGCGATATCATTGCCGAGCCGCTCGAAGTCATGGGTCTGACCAAGACCCGGGTCGAAACCGACGAACGCGTGCGCGAAATTGCCGCGAAATGCCGCCTTAACCTCGAACACTTGCGCCGCTTTCCGCACGCGTTCTCCGGCGGTCAGCGCCAGCGCATTTCCATCGCGCGTGCGCTTGTGTCCGCGCCGAAATTCGTCGTTGCCGATGAAAGCGTCGCCGCGCTGGATGTCTCCATTCAGGCGGACGTTCTGAACTTGCTGAAGGCTATTCAGGCCGACATGGGGCTGACGTTTATGTTCATTAGCCACGACCTCAGCGTTGTCGCACATACTTGCGATCATGTTGCGGTGATGTATCTGGGGCGCCTTGTGGAAACCGCGCCGACGCGCCAGCTTTTTGCGTCACCCAAGCATCCCTACACCAAGGCGTTGTTCTCGGCGATCCCGTCGCTTGACCCCGACGATCGCGGCATTGCTCAAAAGCTTGAAGGTGAAATCCCGTCGCCCACCAATCAACCTTCGGGGTGCAAATTCCACACCCGCTGTCCAAACGCGATTGACGTCTGCAAAACGATCGAGCCGCAACTTGAAACAGCAGATAGGGGTCATCAGGTCTCGTGCCATCGTTGGAAAGAATTGTTGGATCTGGTTCCCGCTTAACAACGTCTTGGTGAGGAAAATCTACAAAATAGAGGTTTCGAATTTCCAAACCCATCGCGCGGGCGTGGTAAAGCCCGCCCCCCGAACGCCCGAAGCGGCGTTATACTGACAGAGTATTTTCCTGTGGTTTCAGCGTGTTAACCACCGCCTGCTGCGCCTTTGTGCGCAGATGGTGAAGACACAGACGTGCACCTTAGATTTTAAACAGATTTCCGCGCTCTCAAAGCCGCCGAGATCGTTCCATCGTCCAGATAATCCAATTCGCCGCCAATCGGTACACCTTGCGCCAAGGTCGTGACCCGCACCCCGCCTTCAAGCTGTTCTGCGATGTAATGCGCCGTCGTCTGGCCATCCACCGTTGCGTTCAGCGCAAGAATAACCTCATGAATTTCCTCGGACTTCACACGATCCACAAGCTTAGGAATGCGCAACTCGTCCGGCCCGATCGCGTCCAGCGCGCTCAGCGTTCCGCCCAGCACGTGATACCTGCCCCGGAATACGCCCGACCGCTCCATCGCCCAAAGATCGGCGACATCTTCAACAATGCACAACTCGCCAGTCGCGCGCTTTTCGCTTTTACAGATCTCACAGATATCCGATGTGCCGATATTTCCGCAGTTGAGACATTCGCGCGCCGTATCAGCCACTTGCCGCATTGCGTCTGCCAATGGACTCAACAAAACCCCGCGCTTTTTGATCAGATGCAAAACAGCACGTCGCGCAGACCGAGGCCCAAGCCCCGGCAATCGCGCCATCATCTCGATCAGCGCCTCAAGTTCTTTGGGTGCGTCTGACAGCGTCCCTGTCCCGACTTAGAACGGCAGTTTCATGTCGGCTGGCAATCCAAGGCCTTCGGTCATTTTTTGCATCTCTTCCTGGCTTTTATCCGATGCTTTGGACTGCGCATCTTTGATCGCCGCAAGGATCAGATCTTCCACGACTTCTTTCTCATCCGCATTAAAGATCGACGGATCAATATCCAGCGCGGTCAATTCGCCCTTGGCTGTGGCCGTGGCCTTAACCAATCCTGCACCGCTTTCGCCGACGACGGTCACACGGTTCAGCTCGTCTTGCATCTCCGCCATTTTTGTCTGCATATCCTGTGCAGCTTTCATCATCTTGCCCATATCGGCCAGACCGCCCAAACCCTTCAACATCTCGAAACTCCTA
>Ga0075467_10001833_pt1 | contig 17294 bp, 13 predicted proteins | sample DEB08_DNA_9_FD_75067 | JGI IMG/M metagenome (GOLD analysis project Ga0075467, IMG submission 75067) | Aqueous microbial communities from the Delaware River and Bay under freshwater to marine salinity gradient to study organic matter... | ecosystem: Environmental > Aquatic > Marine > Coastal ... | reverse complement strand
GCGTCGGGCCTGCCGCATCCTTGGCCAGCATCGGGCCACGCAGAGACGACGCCCCGTTGGCCGTGCCGATGAGGATTGCCTCGTTGCCGACATGATCGAGCTGGTCCGGCAGTATGGCCGCTATGAGGCATCTGCCTGCTGTCGCACGCCGGTGACCGCCGAGAAGTAGAAATCGAGCATTGAAGTCAGGGAGTTTGGGTTCCTCTGCAGCCGACTCCGCAATGCCGCTCCTTCCCAACAGTCAACCAAACGTTCGGCCATCTCTTGCACGTCGCTGTCCTTTGGAATGTCCCCCAGTTGCCGAGCTTCTTCCAGACAACTAGCCATTCCGGCGGCAATTTCGGAGAAGCACTGCGCGATCCTTGCACGGAAGACTTCGTTAACTCCCGACAACTCCTGACCAAGGCCGCCAATCAGGCAGCCCATATAGCCTTCTTCGCGGTAGGATTTCTGCGTCATCTCGAAGAAATCCCGCACCCGTGTAAGCGGTGGGCGATCCGGGTGCTTGAGGCACGCATCCATACCGGCGTGAACCTGCGTCATGTAGGTATTGAGAACTTGGAGCGCGAAATCCTCTTTGTCTTTGAAGTGATGGTAGAACGACCCCTTTGGAGTCTGCGTCGCCTGCAACAATGCCTGAATGCCCAGGTCGTTGTAGCCGTGCTTCAGAAGCAATCGGAGCCCCGCCACGATCAGCCGGTGCTTGGTTGAATGAAGGGGCGGTATGGTGTCAGCGTCGGGTGCTGTGGTCGGAGCCATCGGCCGTTTCACAATCTGATTTTTGGCAGACCCAACGCCGAATGGCCTAGCCTTTGGTCATTTCAATCATGTGGTCGATCACATGGCTATGCTCGTGCTGAGGACTGAACATAATGATCTCGGCGTCCTCGTCAACTTTCACGTTGTGGCCGGGAGGCCAATAGAAAAGGTCATCGGCGCTTACGGTTTCGTGCTCGCCCGCAGCATCAGTAGTGGTGAGTCGGCCCTTAAGCACATAGCCCCAATGAGGCGATTGACAGAGATTACCTTCCAGCCCCTGAAACAGTGGCGTGGTGTCCACTCCAGCGGATAAGGTGAAGTACTCACCACTGATCTTGCCCAAGCCGGTCGCGTCGCCGAAGTCCTTGCGCTGGCGGATGACGGCTCCGGGAATCTGCATCTTGATGTCTACCTGTTGCTTGGAAACACGCATGGCAACCTCTCCCTTTGATGTGATTGAATAGACCGGTCAGTCTATTTCACTCTACTGGGTAAGGGAAACTTGTCAACGAAACGATTCATCCGATTGCACCAGCAATTACATCGGATCGTAAGCCGACATAGAAAGCCCAAGAGGGTGAAGCCGCAAGCGACCGCTTCATGCCCTTCGCGAGGGTCAGTCGGCACGGGTGATAGTAGAGGTGGTTCGGTTTGTCTGAACAGCAGACCTCGATGCTCGGCGCGGCGAAGGTCCGGTTACCTACGTTCCAGTATCCGTAGAGGGGGGTGTTACAAGACCCCCCTCTGTCGCTAGTGGCGAACGTTGCGAGGACGGACAGCGCGATCACGCCGCGCACCCGCCTGACGGCGGCGCGCGCTGCGCGAACGCGCTGGCCCTGCGTCGGCATCTTCACTGTTTGGACCGCCAATGCGGAAGACAATCGTGTCCACGATCACGATCTCTTCGGCGTCCCAATCGACGTCCTTGGATCGAAAGATCTGACCAGTGACGCTAAAACCGGCGCTGTTTTCGAGTATCGCTGGCCCTAGCCGGTTCATGTATTCTTCCAGCTGATCCAGAGCAGCGCCTTCGAGGAAGGCATCGAGTTTATCGATGTCACTCATGACGAAGTCCTCCCTGCGAGGTGTGCGCGGAAAGCTTACTTTCGACCCATGCGCGCAGGTCTCGCCTGCGATAGCGGATCGAGCGTCCCGACACCTTTACGAAGGCAGGCCCACCGCCACGCAGGCGCCAGTTCTGCAACGCGCGCATTGTATAGCCGAGAAAGTCGGCGGCATCGCGCTCCGTGATCAGGCGGTCGAAATAGTCAGGGTCATGCTGTGAGGATTTCATCGTAGTCCTTTCATCGTTTGCGTTGATGAGAGGATGGTTGAGCAAAGTCCGTGCGCTGGTCTAATCGTCAAAATACCCAAAGGGGTTTTGGGGTTTTTGACCCCGAAAGTCGCTCCACAGCTTACCCACGTGACGCATGATTGTCTTTTGCCCGAGGCCTTCATCACTCAGAAGGCTATTCGCTGCCTTCACGTGGACGCGGATAGCATTGCACAGTTCTTTTTGGGTCCAGTTTGGGTCTTTGTCGACTGACCAAAAAGCATCTACGATCGCGCTCTGCATTGACGGTCGTCCTGGCGGCGAAGGTTGTGCGGCCTGCGAGAAAACGCTGTCGGAAGAAATTGGAATGTCTCTCGATAACCTCTCTGCCTCAGATGGTTCGAAGGCGGCGAGAGGGGGCAATGGTTGAAGCAAGTAAATGCCATTCTTTAGTAGCCTCGACCGATCAGGCATCAACACCCTTACGTGCGCGAACTCAAAGCCTGCGCCGGATAGCGTTCCCCTGTCCCAGTCCAAATTACAGTTCACCCAAGCCTCTTGGGGGATCAGGACCGCGCGATCACTCGCACGTCGGGGCAAAGGATACCCGATGGCCTCTGCTTGCCCGACGGATAGGCTCCAAACAAAATGAGCTCGCCTATAGTCTCGCTCCGTCACCTGTGGCTTTGCCCGAGATGTACCCAGCCAAGAAGCCCCCCGTTTTTCAGGCGGAGCGTGCGCCATACATGATGAATCTCCAGACCAGCAGTTGAACCTTTGGGTGGCCAGTCCAAGCCGCTGGTTTTGTCGTAGGCGTGAAAGCCCTCCTCAAGTGACATGACCATCCACTCGCCTAGCTCAGCGTTGGAAGATCGTTCCTCTGACATCATCATCCCCTCTTCGGCTCAGCCTAGTGATTGAGCAAGCGATGCTGAATTTCGTTCAGCCGCGAGCAGCACAGGATCATCGACAAGATGCGCGTAACGCATCGTTGTTTGCAGTTGCGTATGCCCGAGAAGTTTCCCAACCATCTGGATCGGCATCCCATTGGCTGCGGCGTTTGAGGCATAGGTATGACGCAAGTCGTGAATCCGCACGTTATCCAACGTCGAGGATCTGCGGCACGCGCGCGGCATTGATGTCAGCCACGAAACGGTGCGATATTGATGGCTTAGGTTCGGACCCACGTGCGCGTCTGAGATCCGCAAACGCCGGATCGGCGGTATGAAATCGAACCGCCGCCGGCGGCACCTCGACGAGCCGTGTCACCAAAATGCGCGACAAGACGGCAGCGCATCGAACTCCGAAGAAAACAACTCGAAACCATGGGCGGACGGAGGGCGTCGGCACGGACAAACTGAGGTCTTACGGGGCTGCTCAAAAGGAGATCGGAGCGGCTGATCGACAGGAAACGGGCAGGGAATTCGCCCCGTCGCTCCGACTGCGGGAGAGGGCGATGTTGCGGTTCAGGCGTTTGACGGGAAACTGTGACCGGTCCGAATGCGTCTGACAGCCCCCCGTGGCCACCTTATTCCCTGAGCGCCGCGTCCTTCACTCTGACCATCGGCGCCATGAGATATTCGAGTATTGTCCGCCTTCCTGAAAGGATATCGACCGTGGCGACCATCCCGGGCAGGATATCGACGATTACATCGTCTGCGTCCGTCAGTGTGCCAGACGTCCGGATTTCCACCACGAACGCTCTTTCATCACGATCCGGTCGCATCACGGCATCCGCTCCGACCCGCAGGATATTGCCGTCGATCGATCCATAACGGGACGGATCGTAGGCGGTCAGCGACACGCGCACATCCTGTCCCGGGCGAACGAAAGCCACATCTTCCGGAGCTAGGTAGGCCTCAACGAGCAATTCGTCCCCGAGAGGTACGATCTCAATGAGCGGCTCTCCGGCTCGCGCAAGTGAGCCGACCGTGGCAAGGATAATCCGATTTACGATTCCGCGAGTGGGTGAACGGAGGACCGATCGACTGAACCGTGCCTCGAGCGCTGGCAGCATCACCTGAACCTCTGCAAGCTCGGCTTCGGCGCGCGCAAGTTGATCAAGTGCATCGGAACGCGATGCTGAGAGGGTCGAAATGATCCGGTCTTCGATCTCGGCTACGGACGCGCGCGCGCCCGTCAGTGCGGCGCGCGACTCGGCAAGCCGGCCGACTGCTTCGGCCTCACGTCCAAGAAGGCTGGTCAGGGTTGTCCGTGGCTCGATGTTGTCTTCCACAAGCGGCCGGATCACCGTGATATCTTCGCGGATCAGCGACAGGGTTTCTTCCGACGTGCGGACGCGTGTCTCGGCCTGCAGAACTTCCTGCTCCCGCTGTCTTCCCTGACGTTCCAGAACCGTGATTTCATCGGCCAGTGCGGTCTGCCGAGCCTCGAACAGTGCCAACTCAGAGGCCGCAAGCCTTGGGCTTTCATTGACAAGGGCTGCGTCGGGATCAAACGGGTCGCCCGAGATCTCTGCCTCAAGACGGGTCATCCGAAGTTCAAGCGATAACACCCGACGTTCAGCTTGGCTTAGTTCTCCCTCCATTTGCCGCCCATCCAGCGTCACCAGCGCCGCTCCGGCCTCCACGATGTCGCCCTCGTTCACATGGATATCCGCGATCACACCCGGTTCCGCAGGTTGAACAACCTGCACCTCGCCGCTCGGCACGATGCGACCGTCGGCACGGGTGACGGCGTCGAGTTCGGTCATTGCCGCCCAAGCCGTCGCGGAGCCGATGAAGGCAATGATCAACACAAGGAGAAGCGAGGCGCGAACCGGGTTTCCCCCTCGCATCTGTCGCGCCATGTCGCGGGCTGCTTTGACATGCGGTGCCATCCGTCAGCTCGCCGTCTCGCCGGCACCCACGATCCGATCCTTCGGACCATCGGCCACGACCTTGCCCTGCCCCAGAACGATGACCCGGTCGACGAGTTCGAGGAGGCTTGGCCGGTGCGTGATGACGATAAGTGTGCGGTCAGCCGTATGTTCCTTGAGGCGTCGGATGACGGCTTTCTCGGTCATCACATCCATCGCTGATGTCGGTTCGTCGAGAAGCAGGACCGGAGGGCGACCGACAAGCGCCCGGGCGAGAGCTACCGATTGCCGTTGTCCGCCCGAGAGCCCTTCGCCGCGTTCACCGACCACGAGGTCGTAGCCATCAGGCAGACGTGCGGCGAATTCCTCGACCCCGGCGACGGTCGCCGCTTCAAGGACCTCGGTGTCACCTGCGTGCATCGCGCCCAGCGTGATGTTTTCCCGCAGCGTTCCCGTAAAGAGCCATGCATCCTGAAGGGCAGACCCGACATTGCGGCGGAGGTCGCCTGGATCAATCTGCCGGATGTCGGTTCCATCGACCCGGACAGCACCTGATCCAGGCTGGTAGAGTCCTAAGATAAGGCGTGCCAGCGTGCTCTTGCCCGATCCGATCGGCCCAAGGATCGCGACTTTCTCACCTGCCGCGATTTCAAAATCCACGCCATCTATGCTGGGTTCTGACGCGCCGGGGTAACTGAAGTTCACCTTGTGAAAGCTGACCCGGCCCTCGACACGATCCCTGACGAGATAGCGCCGGCCATGCGGCCGCTCGCTTTCTGCCTGCATCATGCGGTCAATAGCGCGATAGGCGGTGCGGGTCTGCGTGATGCGGGTCAGCGTCTGAGCGATCTGGGCAAGTGGCGTCAGCGCCCGCCCGGTCAGGATCACGCTTGCAATCAGGGCACCCATCGACACGGACCCATCCATGATCAGGAAGACGCCGTAGAACACGATTGCAATTTGTGAAACCTGCTGAACGAAAGCGGTTGCGTTAAGTGCGAACTGGCTGATTGCGCGCGATCGCACCCCGTGCTCGGCCTGCGCGGCCAACGCCCGGTCCCACTTGGCCTTCATCCGGCTTTCGGCGCGCGCTGCCTTGATCGTTTCGAGCCCCGAGAGCGCTTCGACCAATACACTTTGCTTGGACTGGCTGTCCGCAAAGCTGCGCTCTGCAAGCTTGGAAAGGAAGGGTTGCGTGGCAAGCGCGACAAGGAAAACCACCGGGACCGCGACCATGGGCACGACGGCAAGTGGGCCACCGATGAGGTAGATCACGCTGATGAAAAGCAGAATGAAGGGCAGATCGACGATGGCGACCAACGAGGCCGAGGTGAAGAAGTCGCGGACCATCTCGAATTCTCGCAGGCTCGCTGCGGTCGCGCCGATAGAGCCTGACCGCGCAGCGAGGCGGACGGACAACACCCGGTCGAATATTGCGCGTCCCATAGAAAGATCGGCATTCTGCCCGGCCCGGTCGATGAAACCCGCGCGCAAGGTGCGGATCGCGAAGTCGAAACCAAGCGCAATCGCGACGCCGACGGTCAGCGCGACAAGGCTTTCGACAGCTTCGTTGGGGAGGACCCGGTCGTAGACGACCATGATGAATATGGACGTCGTCAGACCGAGAAGGTTCGCAACGGCGGCGGCGAGTACGACCTGAAGGTAGCTCCATCGGTTTGCCACGAGGGCCGAGCGAAACCAGTGATCACTTTGCTCCTTTCCGCCCGCCGAGACTGCGCGGGGCCGCAGAAGGATCGCTTGCCCGGAATAGGCGGCAGTAAGGTCGCCATCGGACAGGAAGGTCCGGGACTTGGCACCGAGGCGCGGATCGTGAATGGCCCAGCCTTTATCTTGACGCTCTTCAATCACAAGGGCACCGGCATCCGTCAAGATAACCGCAGGTAGAACGGTCGCGTCGAGTTCTTCGACGGTGATCGGGCCGACGCCGACCGCGAAGCCTGAGGCACCCGCAGCGCGAACCGCCGCCCCGAGGCCGCCATCGGCTTCGTCGTCACGGCGCGCCTCCTCGAACCGGGCCTGAGGAATGGGGTGACCAAGAAGGGCCGAAGCATGCGCCAAGGCACGTTCAATCACGGAGCGTGTTGGCTCACCATTCAGGTCAATGGCCGCAGTCGCTACACCGCTGCCCCCGATGGATGTGCTTTCGTTCACGGCTCAACTCTCCTTGGATCAACGCCAAGAACAGCAAGAAGCTCGCCCGCGAGCGCAAGGCGTTCGAAGCCAGCGACCCGATGCGCCGCCGCGATTTCTGCGTGACGGGTTGCCGCCCGATCCATATCGCGCCCAAGGTCCAGAAGATCCAGACTGTCAACGCGACCACTCTCGAACCCGCGTTCGGCATCCTCAAGCGCTTGTGCTGCTGTCGTTTCGGCCTCGCGCGCAGCGACGCGCTCACGCGACAAGGCGGCATCGCGCGCCGCAGCTGCCGCGAGTGCGCGTTCGATATCGCTGTCCAGAAGAGCGAGTTCCGCCTCAAGCCGGGCAACTTCGGCTTCGGCGGCCCGGACCGCCGCTTCGCGCTGACCGCCGGTTCCGAGCGCATAGTCCAAGCGGATCGCGGCACCGACATCGGGATCGTTGTCTGAATCGATCCCCCCGATCAGATCGAGAAAAACAGTGGGCGCGCGTTCCGCCGTTCGGGCCAACAGGTCAGCGCGTGCCGCTTCCACCTGCGAGGTAAGTGCCCTGAGAGCCTCGCTTGCCCGACCCGCAAAGCTCGGCTCAGGTGCGCGAGGAAGCGGTCCTACCGCTGGCAGGGCACCAAAGACCTCTCGGGCGCTCGCCTCTGCCTCTGCTACCCGACCTTCCGCACTTGCGAGGGTCGCTCGGGCGTCTGCCTGTCGCGCAGCGGCGCGAAGCGCATCTGCTGTTCGCCCGGCTCCGGCGGAGAGGAGGCGATCTATCCGCGAAGCCAGGTCATCACTCCTTGCAACCGAAGACTCCGCGATGTCATGAAGCACCCGCGCCGTGTGAAGTTCTTCCCAAGCAACAAGGGCCAGAAGCGCGCGTTCTGTAACCCGAAGAGCCGTATCAGACACAGCAACATCTGCACGGGTCTGGGCCGCGATTATTCTTGTCTGGGCTGCCGAGCCGTCGAATATCCGCTGGCTGAGTGTTGTAGTGGGGGTGACGTCGACAGGCGTTCCCGCGCCCATTCCCGCAGTGACGCCCAAGTTGATGGACGGGCGAAGAGCGGACCGTGCCTCTTCCACGCGCGCTGCGGCGGCGGCTTCGCCCGCGCGTCCTGCCCGCAGTGTCGGCCCATCCTCAAGCGCAGTCTGCACGGCGGTTGCAACCGATGTTCCGGCAAGCACGGGCTCGCGCAGGAAGGTCGCGCGAGGGGCGCTTTCTACAAGATCCGACAAACTTCCTTCGGCCCCGAGCGGATCGATGGCAGATCCCACGCACCCTGCAACAAAGATCGAAACGGCGATGGACGCGAGCACGCCCCTCATGAGAATTCCTCCCGCATGGCCTTGAGAAAGTCGTTGTCTTGAGGCGTTTTCGTGAAGGATCGATCGTTTTCGGCGGCCACAGGCCGCGCTTCGATCATTCCCAGCGAAAGTTCGCTTGCATGCGCGAGGCGGAGCGCACCGGCGGCGTGGAGCATTGCAGTTGTGTCGCCCGCAACGTCTTTGATGCGGTCCGAGGCAGCTACATAAAAACCCACCCCTCCCTTGGGCCAAGGCAACAGCAGATCCGCACGGTGGAGAAGCGTTGCCGCGACCTCGGCCAACTTGAGGCTGCGATGCCATCCGGAAAGCTGTGCCAGGTGCGCGCGCGCGCGCTTGTGGAACGCACCCGCGCTATCGAACAGCGGCATCGTTGCCGAAGCGGATGATATCAACTCGCTCTCATCTACGAACACGGCGTCCCGGTCCTGTGTCCGAACAATCTCGAACGGTCCGCGACGCAGATCGAAGGGCACAGTGCGTGGCCGCCATCCGCCAGTGTCGTCAAGCAACGGTGTCTCGCCCGTCTGAAGCGCCCCCACAGGAATAACCGGCTGCGCACGCCCGGCAACCACGCGGAACACGACCGGCATGCGGATCGCAAAGATCGGCATCTCGTCAAGACACAGCCGCACCGAGGACGTCGCATCCGGTGCAAGCCTAGGCCCGCGTGATGTCCAGCCCATCTTGGAGTGACGGGTATTGGAAAGGGGTGTCATGCGGGTCATGGCAGGGTCAATCGCCAGCGCGCAAATCGCGCGCTGGCCCTTTGGTTCAGGCTTCCGGAAGGAAAAGCTGGATGTCGTTCGCGCCGAAGGCGGACAAGTCTTCGTAAGTCAGACCGTCGAGGCGCAGGAAGCTGTCCGTCGAGGCGTTGCCGTCGGAGTCGAAGTCGAGCCGCCAGACTGCGATGGCACTTTCGTCCCCGGTAATCGCAATAATTGACTCGCCCTGGACGCCCGTCAGCGCGGCCTCGACCATTGCGATGACGGGAGCGTCGTCCCCGTCGGTCAGGCCATCAAAGACCACAATCCCGGTGTCCCCGGCGATGCTGACGCCCGTTGCATCGTTTGCCACCCGCTCAAGACCGGTGCCGCGATAGATATCGAAGTTGGCCTGCACTTGGATGACATCACCAGTATCGCTGAGGTCAAAGCCGGAAACATGATCCAACCCATTGGTCGACTGACTGTCAGAGACAACAACGAACTGGACGTCGGACCCATCGACGCCACCGACCTTTAAGAAGCCGTCAAAGTTGGGTGGTGTCACGCCAATATCGGCGTCACCTTCTACTGAATTGAAACCAAAGCCATAGAATGCTCCCGGAGCCAGACCCGAAACCTCTAGTGTGACAAATTCGAATGGTCCTGCGTCCGGGCTCGTGCCCGCAAAGCCAGTGACATCAAGATCTACCGTAAAGCGAGCGACTGAAAAGCCCTGAGGTGTAGCGCCTCCCTGCGGTTCGGTTACCCCATTAATCAACGGTGAGAACGTCCCTGTGGCGAAGTCGGTGGGATTGACCGATCCCGTCCAGAAAACATCGAACGAGAAATCGTTGACCGTTCCAGTCTCGCCGAAAACTGACTGGAATACGGCGCGGTCTAGAGAGACCGTGACGAAGTTTCCGTCAACGGTGATGTTGACACCTGTTTCGTCTCCGACCGTGTTGCCCACGATCAGGAAGTCGTTGTCACCACCCGATCCGTTGTTCCCTCCATCCAAGAACTCGATGATCCCACCCTCGGCTACAAGCAGATCCGACTGGTCGTCGTTACCGGTCGTCGAGGCCGACAGAATGCCATTCACATAGTCCTGCCGCGCGGTTCTGGTCAGGCCGTCGCCCTGATCAGGCGCCTCGAACTCTGATCGGATAAGCTCGCCGGTCGCGGGGTCGTTGAACAGCCGCTGACTGATGAAGAAATCATTGATCGAGCCATCGCCGCTTGTATCCAGAAGCGGTGCGATATCGATTTCGCGTGCCGTGACTGACCCATCGTTCAGGTCGATCTGCACAATGTACCCTTCGGACGTAATCTGTGTGCCCTGGTCCTCGCGGAACAGGAGCACAACCGGAGGACCATCCGAGGCAGATATATCAATCGGGACATAACCCACATTGGCCGGGATGCCGCCACCGGCGTAGTCGGGATCAATATCAGACAGCGAGAACGAGAAATTCGTCACGCCTGCAGCGTCCAGCACAAGGTTTGTCGCCGCTGCCTCTGCCGCAGGAAACGCCGCCAACAGCGATGCCGCCGGAATCCGGTGTACCGTATAGAGCGGATCGTCAGTCTGCTGGACGCCTTCAGGATCGGTCGTAATCGACGCCCCGATTTGCAGAATAAAGACGTCATCGCCCCTGATATAGATCTTCGAGCTGAACGCAGGCAGGTCGTCACTCGCCGCACCGCCGTCAAAGGCGAAGAAATTGGTCGGTGCGCTGCTGACACCGTCATAGACCGCGAGGGCCTGATAATCAGCTGCCGGGGAAAGAACCTTGGCCGCAACGACCGTCAGCCCATTCGACAGCTCTGTCCCACCGACCAGCTCAATCCCGGTTTCCCCTTCGACCGCAGCCCCGATGTCCGCCAAGGGGGTAATCGCGGTTGTGCCTGCTAGCGACACGCCGCTCCCGTCTTCGTTGATGTCCGAGTTGATCAACAGATTTAGGGTCAGCGTCTGGCCGGCGGCGCTGAACGTCAACGTGCCCGCTTCGGTCATTCCGTCGAGCCCGAGAAAGTCGGCATCAGGGACGATCACAGAGAAATCACCATTGGCGTCGGTCAGGAACGGCCCATAGGTTTCGTCGAAGGCGCCAGACGCCGCTGTGCCTGTGATCCGGACCGTCACTTCCGTACCTGCGGGCACGTTCGAGACATTGCCGAGCCCCGGGTCGCTTTCACCTTCCTCTGCCAGAGAGGTTAATTCGGCGAAATCGTACACGACAAGATCGCCCTCTTGCTCGCCTTCGGCCAACGTGATCTGGACCGCAGGATCTGCGATCGCATCAATCGTGCGATCGGCCGTTGCCGCTGCAGAGACGTTGCCGGCAGCATCGATCACGACCGCCGATATCTGATAGTTCCCGTCGGCATTGACTGACAGATCAAGTGCTTCGGTCGACCACACGCCGGACCCATTCGCGATCACGTCGATATCATCCGCGAACAGGGCCGACGACAGGCGCACCGTTGCCTCGGCTTCTGCGCCGGTACCCGAGATGGTGACCGAACCCACTTCGCCAGCGTCATAAAGGTCATCGGACAAATCGAAACTCGGCGCATCAGGCGCTGTAATATCCACCGTGATGCTGGCAGAGGCCGCACCAGAGGGGTTGCCGGCCGTATCGGTTGCCGTCACCTCGATTTCATCTGTCCCGTCGCTTGCCGTCCGTTCGTATGTCCAGCCGGACGCGTTGGCGGTGACCGAGACGGTTTCGGTCCCGTTGAAGGTGATTTCGACCTCTGCGCCGTCTTCGGCATCGCCAGAAAGGGTGTATTTTCCGCCCGATATCTCGGAGGCGTTCACCACCCCGTCGCCCGCCACCGTGTCGATGGTTGGTGTCTGGGGCGCGGTGGCATCGATTTCGATCTGGGTTGATGTGCTTACCGGGGTCACACCGTCCGAAGCGATTGCCTCGATGCTGTAGGAGCCATCGGAAATCGCCGAAATATCGAGTGATACACTCCACGTCCCGTCGCCCAGCGTTGCTTGCACTGGGGCAACAATTTCGGTCTGCCCCTGAACTACACGCACGGTGACCTCGGTCGCATTGGCCGACGTGCCTGTCACAGCCACAGGGGCCGCTGTTTCGGCAGCATTTGCAAGCGAACCGATCGCTAGCTCGTCGATACCCACGGACGGTGTGGTCGTGATGACCTCAAACGCCCGCCCGGCGGACGTGTCCGATAGATTTCCTGCGGTGTCCTGCGCGATGGCCGTAACCGTATAGTTCCCGCCAGCCGGGGCCGCGATTTCGATGGACCAAACGCCGCCAACGACCACATCGCTGCCGACATCATTATCGTCCAGCTTCACGGTCACTGTGCTGCCCGTCTCTCCCGTTCCCGAGATCACCACATTCGCGGCAAGCTCTGATCCTTCGACTATGTCATCACCCGCAATCACGTCGATCGATGGTGTTGCGGGCGGGGTGCGATCAAACGTGATCGCCGAAGCCGTGGTCTGCGTTGTATCGTTCGTGCCGTCGCCCGCGATCACGCGGAGGCTGTAGCTTCCATCGCCGAGGCCGCTCAGATCGAGTGCGGCCGAGAAGGAGCCGCCGGACAGGACAGCGTCAGTGCTGGCCACGACCTCGTCACTGTTGTTAAGAAACGCAACGGAAACGGATGTCGCGCCTGAAACGCTGCCCGAAACCGTAACCGGTGTGGTATCGTCTGCACCGACGAGGGCAGCTTTGTCCGTTGCAATGTTGCTCAGTTCCGGCGCGGTGGCGTCGACGGTGAATTGCCGACTTCCGTTCGTGAGGTTCGCGGCGGCGTCGGTCACCTCTACGATGACCTCGTAGGAGCCATCAGCGGGCGTGTCCGTGGTGAACGACCATACTCCGTTACTCACCGTCGTCGAGCCGAGCAATGTCTTGGGTCCGCCGTCTGGCAATAGGGAAACCTCAACAGTTGCACCATCCTCGCCGGTACCGGAGAATTGAACGCCGTCGGCCGCTTCCGTCACGTCCACGACGCCATCGCCCTCAACCACATCCAGCGTTCCAGCCGGCGCGATCCTATCGACGTTGAAGGACAACTCAGCCGCTTGCGATGTGTTTCCGGCCTGATCGATCTGGGTGATCTGAACGGTGTTCGGACCCTCCGAAAAGGCGAACGTCAGATCGAACAAAAAGTTGCCCGAATTGTCCGCTGTCGTCTCGACTGCGGAACCCGCGGCCGGGGTCAACCGAACGGTTGCCAGCGGGTCGGCCACGCCACGGATCGCACCCGAACCAACCTCTGAATCATTGATCACTCCATCGACGAGATCTTCATCCAGCGTGATGCCTGAGGGCGGCGCAGGTGGTGTGGTATCGATCTCGTATGATACGGTCGTGAGCGCCTCACCCGAAACGATCGTGGCACCGTTAACGTCCTTCGCGGCCGTGATCGAAGTCACCAAAGCTCCGTCGGATGGGAAGTCCTCGCCCAGGAGGGTGACGCTCCACTCGCCGCTCTCGTTCACCAATGACGACCCCGTCGCGTCACCCAGTACCACGGTCACGACCGACCCGGCCTGACCGGTTCCGAAGATCGTAATGGAAGCTTCTGAGGCTGCATTCAGCGCAAAGCTCCCGTCGGCAAGTGAGGCATCGAGTACCGGACGCAGCGGCACCACGTTGTCAAAAAGCGCGGTATTGTCGTTGGCATCGCTCAAGACTGACGTGCCGTCGGTGTCACCAACGCTCTGGGTCACGGCATCTGTAAGCGTGCCTTGCACCACGGTCTGCGCGCTTTCGAGATCGGCCAGATCGGTCGCCTCGTCGATCTGGGTCGCAGCCCCCACAAGCGCCTCGGCGAGATCGCTCGTTGAAACCTCGATCGTCGGCCCTGCAGCCACCAGCGCCGCATTCAGAGCGTTCGGATCATCGAAGGGGTCACCGCCTTCGCCATCGGTAAGATCTTGGGCAAGCGCTGCAAGTACCGCATCGACGGCACCTCCCGGGTCGGAAGGCGCAGATGCGGAAACCAAGTTGACCACCGCCGCGATCTTTGCCGCCGCCTGTAGTTGTGAGAGATCGCCGGTTTCGGCAAGCGCCGCCGGGTCATCATTCAACAGGTCGCCCGAAAGCCCAAGCGACGACGCAACCAATGCGGCGGCTTCCGCTGCGGTTGGCGGCGTGCCGGATGTGTCCGAGTCGATCAACGCCTGCACGACGGTCGTCAACGGTGTGACGACTGTTGATCCGGCAGGCGCCTTGAGTGTTCCGGTGAAAACCTCACCTGTCGAGATATCGATGCCGCCAACCGCCACAAGCGGCACAGTGTCGGCGAACAGTGAGGAATCGAAGCTGCCATCGGCCGCCGTGGTCGTCGAAGCCTCACCATCATCAAAAATGCCATTATTGTTGGCGTCGCCGAAGACTTGCGCGCCGGACAGATAGCCGTCGACCACGAAGGCAACCTGCGCTTCGGGCGGAACCACCACCGTTCCTCCATCGCCGCCACCGCCGCCCGCTGCTGCCAGTGCGCCGAGCGCACCCAGCCCGCCGATGCCCAGACCGCTGCTGGCAAGGTCCGTGTCACCGTCCACAGCCGCCTGCGCGATGATATCGGCCGTCGACGTCGGCACCAGAAAGATGCCACCGTCCGCAGCCCGGAAGCCCGCCGCATCTATCGTGATCTGCTCGCCGTTCTCGAACGTGATCAAGAGATTGCCATTCTCGTCAATCGCGGCCGAAACCACGCCGTCGATTGTGCTGACGTCGACCTGCACCTGCTCTTGTGCCGATGCTGCCATTGCCATCGGCAGCACCAGTGAGAGACCGCCCAGACCTGCGGCGATCCGCTGCGCGTTTCTTCTGGCCCACGATTTGATGAACTTCCGACGCGCCTCGGAGCTTGACGGCAAATAGATTTGCCGAGCGCCCGATGGAAGTGCGGAGGGGTGTTCATTCGAGAGGAAGACACCTGACAATGCCTGACCGAATTCAAAAACCGGAATTGCGTTAAGTTCAGATCGCGTAACACAATCAATGGCAGGCTTATCTAGCGGCACGGCAACTTCCTTCCTCGTTTGACCCGGAGATCTCTCCAACAGAATGTCTCGTTTTACAACCCCTCGAACCAAGAGGTCGGTATTTCGCTTGAATTGCTGTGTTCGTCGTGCTGAAAATCTGGGCGATCGGCGCCTCACCGGAAGGTGTAATGCCATGTGGTGTCAGCAGCATCAAAAGCGATTCTGACGGTGGGATTTGCCCACAATAGGGGCCCTGATGGCCGCGCGTCGCGATCTGCCGAGATATGAGGTTCTGGGGCGATTTACCCGCAGTCTCTTCGAGATATCCGATCTGCTGCACAAGTGGGGCATCGACGGCAGTCACGAAACGGCACGATCTTGGTGGCATATGTTCTGCCAGTTGTTTGCTACTGAGACCCGGAAACGCCGTATTGGAGACCTGTAATCCAGCCGCTTTTCGGGCATATGGAAAGGATCTCGGTGAAGATCAACGGCGAGAGGCATTACCTCTGGCGATCTGTCGATCACGAGGGCGAGGTGCTGAACAGCTATATCCATTCGTCTCATATCAATTGCCAAAGCTCTTCGACAAAGATGTCATTTGGGAAGCGCCCTTGGCCGTGCATCAATATGCGCACGCCTTAGCTCCGCTGCAGTTCTGTCCAGATACAGTTAGCGATCAGACACAGACTGCGAACGCGTTCTTTGGATGATCTTGTCCGGTTCGCCTCCGCCCCCGCCCCCGAAATCAAATTAATATGCTAATTCAAACGCTTAAAGTCCTCCCAACCGGAGACTTTTTGCGTTAAGACCACCGTGGAAGCACGATGGAAGCAATCAAAGCGAACTCAGTGCTGTGGCATGGACAGATGCAGCGCAGCGTCCAACCAGCGACGTCCATCCAGAACGATCCGGATATTTTGAAGGAGAAGACAGTCATGGCCAACACTACCCAAGCGACAGACTTTCCAACGGCACAACCGAGACGCGAAACCGCGATGGAAAAAACCACGCGTGCCGTGAAAGACATCAAGGACGCGGAGGCCGAAAAACGTCAGGACAAGAGGGCGCGGCTGCGCAAGGCACGCCACGAAAGCGAAACGAATGCCCCTTCAAGGCAACAGTCCTGACCGACAACATCCGCTGGCAGCACGATGGACAAACCAAGCAGCAGGACTGCGTCGCAACGGACAAACCCCGCAAAAAACCCGACCGCATGCGCCAGCGAACACCGCACATCTTAACCAGTCGGCGGCTGAAGCTGACTTTGATCAATCACGCAGCGTGATGGTGCTCAACTCAAACGCCGTCCGGACGAGGCCGCTTTCGTACGCGTTCAAACAGGTACGAAAGCGGCACGCCCCCCGTGACACGGCCTTAGAACTGCCAGTCGACCGTTACTTCGATCCCGCGGCGTGTCAGCTCTGCGTTGCCGATCCCGTCGAGGTAGCTACCTAAGCCAATTCGCAGCCCGGTGCCGGTATCGTGGCTCAGCCCGAGATCCAGCCGCCCGCGGCCGCCATCGAAGACCGAGCCGCCGCCGTCCTGCACGCCCCAGATCCCTGACAGCTCACCGGTGAAATCCGTAAGCCCCGTATCGCCGATCGGCATCTCCCAACCCAAGCTTGTGCTAAGCTCACCCAAGCTGACGATCTGCGCCGGCACCGGGTTCGACAGGCTGTCCAGGTAGGCTTCCTGCCGGTCCTCGGTATAGGCGTATTGCACCTGCGGCAGGAGCGTTGCGCGCGCCGTTTCGATCCGCCCCGACATTGACAGAGTGACAAGCCAACGTTCGGTTTCGAAGCTATCTGTGTAGGTGCCGAAGGGGCTGATCTCGTTGTCGGTCATCCCCCACAAAAGCCGCCCGTCCAGATACAGCGGCCCTTGCCCAATCGCGGTGGCGAAGTAGGGTCCGACCAGCCAGCCCGTTCCGTCAAGCTCGCCCCCCCCCTCACGCAAGGTGGCGTGGTCGACTTGCAGCATGACCCCAAGGATCGTCGTGTCGCCAATTCGCGCGTGGCTACCCAAGGTCAGGTGGGTATAGCTGGTCTCAGCCGCGCCCACTTCGCCCCATTGCGCATCAAGCGCCGCCCAGACGGGCCCGCGCATGCCGGTGGACAATTGGATATCGCCCGCGCGGCGAGTGACCAAAACGCTGCCCGTCGGATCGGCGCTTGGGTTCAGCAGGCCCGTCAGCCTAGGCTGCGATGCCATCAGCGCCGAGGCGCGGTCGGCCATGAACTCGGAAATCAGCCGGGTGGTCACTTCGGCGCTGGCGATG
>Ga0075467_10001832_pt1 | contig 17299 bp, 17 predicted proteins | sample DEB08_DNA_9_FD_75067 | JGI IMG/M metagenome (GOLD analysis project Ga0075467, IMG submission 75067) | Aqueous microbial communities from the Delaware River and Bay under freshwater to marine salinity gradient to study organic matter... | ecosystem: Environmental > Aquatic > Marine > Coastal ... | reverse complement strand
TAGCGCTTATGGTCAAACGGCTCAATAATGAGTGCGAGACATGAAATACAATAGGCTATATTACCTTTTATAGCTCTAACCGTGTGGGTATTCTCAGTCAGTCGTGTAGGGTGGGCTGTGCCCACCAAAGACATTACCGAGTCGATTTCTCAAGTTAATAGAGCCGCTAAATTTAGGTAAATGCTGTTTTATTGGTGGGCACAGCCCACCCTGCGGCACGTGGTCAAAATGAGCCACTTGATGACAAGTTGCCTGACATCAATCAAATGGTGTTGTTATGAAAGTCAACGGGACAGCAGTGAAATAAGCTATACAAGTATAGTTATTGAATAGTTATTGAGTAGAGTACATATGTTGGATAACGGAGAGTAAAACCTTGAGCGATACAGACACTTTGGAGCATACGCCCTTAACGGATGATATGGATAGTAACTATCACCTATTCTTCAACGATGCGGTCAATACAGGCTGTGTATGGGGTTTGCAGGATGATGAGGGCTGGGCGCAATGTGACTCAGAAAAGTACGCTGAAACAGCGGTAATCCCTTTTTGGTCTCAGCCTGAGTATGCTGAAGTTCATCGCAAAGATGATTGGTCAGATTATCTCGTGGTTGCTATCTCTTTAGAAGAATTTTTAGATGATTGGTTAACTGGTATGCACGAGGATGTGTTGTTAGTAGGTATTAATTGGAACGATGATCTAGAAGGAGAGGATCATGAGCCTTTAGACATCTTACATGAGTTTGAGCAGGCCTTAACGTAAGGGAGCTCTGAATAACAAAATCAGTAGAGCCTAGTTGCAGAGCCTAGCTATAAATAATACCCACTAACAAAAAATGCCAGCAATTAGCTGGCATTTTTATAAAGCAATATAAAGGCCTTAAGCAACAGAAATATGCGTATCTTCGAATGCATCATCGTTGCCGAAAAGATATTTTTGAACAATCTCAACAACGTGTTGTTCCGTATGAGCCTCAAGTTCTATTAAAGAATCGAACTCAGGCGTGACTTTATCTGAAGACGGGCTGTTACCCTTCACTAGACCAACTTCACACAAAACGTACTTTTTAGGTGTTGCTGAACCACCTTGAAAGCCGATAACGGCAAACCCAAAATCTGAACAAAGTCTGTGTAATTGAGGCAGTTTAGAGTCTTCACTAACATGAATTTCTCTAGCATTATCTGCCAAATGTTGTTTTCGTGACGTAAAAAACATGCCTACCTACCTCTCTAAACTTCGCATCGATATAGTGGAATATCGAGTCTACTTTGTTATGATCTTATCAGTTTCTTGTACGAACATTTTCTTCGTGTACTTACAACTAATAAAATTATTCTTATCAGCCATTCATTTATGGTTTAAATATGGCTTAATTTTGTCAATTTTGACAGCTTTTTGGCAATTATTTCTCTTTCACGCTTCATTTGTGTGACGGGCGTCACATTTTGTGACGCTTATTTCATCGCTTGCCAATATTTATGTTGCGCCGCACAATTTTTTGTGACTAGACTTTCGTCTTAGTTAACCTAGCATTGGTCACATTTAATAAACGTTTAATCCTATTTTTATTCGTTACCTAGTCCGAAGTCGGATCAAGCCTAGGGCAATCTGTAATACATAAAAGGTCATCCCAGCGGCGGTGCCTAATGCGTGAGAGTCGATAGCAACCCCAACACCAATAAATTCTGCAAGTGCAGGGCTTGCGCCGTAGAGCTGTTCATAAATAACCTTGCCGATAACACATGTAATAGCAATACTAAAAATGATAGGAGCATTGCCCCGGTAAAGTAGTAGTAGATAGATTAACAGACCATGGAAAATACCAGAAAAGCCAACGTAAGACGTTAGCTGGGTTATCGTCCATAAACCAATACTAATGAACAGTGCGTTAAAAATAAGAAAGGCGATAAAAGTGTTAGTTGAGATCCATTCGCGAAACACAAAACGCAACAAAATAAGATTGAGTAAATTAACCGCAAGATGTGACCAGCTTGCATGAACAAAATGGCCAGAGAGTAAGCGCCAAGGTTCTACGCTAAGTTGTTCTAGAGAATAGTAAGGGCGCAGTTCAAATATTTCAATTACCGTGGCTATAGGGATGAGTGCGAGTATAAGCCCCACCAAAATAATAAACGGCAGCCCCATGTTTTGGATTAAGTTAGGTTGCGTCATCATTAAAAATAAAATATTTCTGGTATCAAGGCTTGCCCTTGTTTTTGTTGTTCAGTTTTTGGCAAAATATCCATGCTTGGCCATAAGCCTGTCTCAAGAGCATTTGTATATGAATTATTTAAGCCTGCGGTAATCATTTTGTTTTTAGCGTTTAAGTAGTCGTAATCGAGAGGTGATATCTTAATGCTCATCGAATTGTTTTCAGCGGATAGAATACTATACCAAGTGTGAGTACATCCATCATTTGCTGGCATTCCTATTGCGCCGGCATTGTGCCAAATTTTATTATCTATTTTGTTAACAAAAGGAATTCCGCTGTGGCCGGAGATAATAATATCTGCTTGAGAGTGATTGAACTGTTTTTCGAATTCGACGGTATCGGTGGAAGAAAATATAAATTGATTGATTGATGTAGAGCTTCCATGAACAATACGCGCTTTTTTATTACCAATAGTAAAAGTAATGGCAGTAGGTAATTTTAAAAACCAAGTGCGCTGATCTGTCGTGAGTTGTCTGTTGGCAAATTGAAACCACTCTACTGATAGTAAGTCACAGCTAGTGCCTTCTCCGAAACCACAGCCACAGTCGTCGGCTTCATTAGCAAAAGACGCTTCACAGTTACCCATTAATACATGAATGCCCCAATCACGGATAGTTTCAACGGTTTCGTAGGGCTGCCCGCAATAAGCGACAATATCACCAGTGCATATGACATGGTCAGGCGAAATACCCAGTTGTCCCGCCTTCTGTTTTAATGCCGTTAGCGCGTCAAGATTGGAATAGGCGCCTCCAAACAGCAGTAATGGCGTTTCAAAATGACCAAGATTCATATTCACCCTTCTTGTTTAGGCTCTTGTGCGACTAAGTTATTTTAAGCTGACGCTTTTGCCCGATAAAAAAGGCGGCACAGCCAATGAATAAGATACCAATACAAATAATAAGTAATTTAGAGTATTTGTGACTGTAGCCAAACAGGGGTTCCATCCAATCAACATAAGAAGAGCTTTCGAGTAAATATAAAGCGCCGCCTAGTAGTGCAACAGTAAATGATACGAGTAGTGGCCACGTTTTAATTTGGCGATTGCCCCAAATGCTGAAGAAAATAACAGGTGCCAAAAACATTGATACTGTACCGCTAACTGCAACGGCGGCATAAAGATCAGTACTGTCTAACAATAAGAATAAGCCACCCCCTATTAGAAATACTAGCATGACCCAGCGTCCATTAGCTGGCGTTGGCTTTACAATTCCCATATCGACAGCAACTAGTTTTGACGCGCTAGAAAACGTAGAGTCCAGAGTCGAGAGTGCTGAGATAATCAATGCCATATTGAAAATCAACATACAGGTTTCGCCGAATAGGCGCGTTAACGTGGCGATCATATTTTCATCGCCCATTTTTAATAAACCTGCAAAAACACCCAGCATGGCAAAAATTAAAATACAAACAATAGAAATGAGAGCGGCATAGTTAAATGATTTTTTTGTGGTATCGCGATCGGCTAAAAAGCCTCTGTCCATCATAACGGGGTCGTGAAGTGGATAGCTCCAGACCTGCAAAAAAGCGACGGCAAGTAAAACCCATCCAGGGCTAGTAATGTCAGGGCTTGAAGTGATGGCGGCTTTGAAACTGAATTCGGGGTGAAATAACATTAAGGCCAGTAGCATCGCTATAGCGAATATGACTAGAATGGCTTGAAAAACATCCGTTCTCAAGGAGGCGCGTAAGCCTCCAAACATGGAGTAAATAAATGTGATGCTGGCAATGGCTACCATTGCTAGGTTACTTTCTAAGGAGCCTGATAAGCCAAAAATTAAACCAATCACAAGTAAGTTGGAAAAAACTTCACTTAATAGTCTCAAGATGATGACGGAGTTGTAGCAGTGGTTGCCGGCACTCCCAAACTGCTCCAACATAAAGCTTTGAATATTGCCTTTGCCGTGCTTAAACCTAAGGTGGTCAATAATTTTTCCGCCAGTAAAGAAGCTAATATAGTAGGCTGCATAAGCGAGTGCGCCCGCTATGCCATAGTAAAAACCTAAAATGGCGGCTGTCATTAATGAGCGTGCAAATATCCAGGTTGTTACCTGAGATAATATTAGCGTCCATAAGTTGGGCGCAGCGCCGGAATCTGAAAAGCCTTTAAAGAACCCATCGGTTGTTTGCACGCGGGGTGAGAGTAAAAAGCAAATTAAGGTGGTGGCGATAATACCGATAATAAGATACGTGGTCATAAAGTAACTACTGCTGAACATGGATTAGAGGGTGAGAGCGAAGATGTAATGTACTCGTTGTGCCGTGCTTACCTAAATTTCAAACGTTACGGGTAGAGATCTAAGCTTACGTTAGATTAGTTTGTAAAAGAAAGTTCAAGGTATATTATAAATAGGGCAAAATAACGATCAACAGTAATTAAAGAGAGTCTAGAGAATTTAATGATCATCGATTTTAATAGTACACCACCCTTAACTCGCTACCATTTTATGACCCAAACCATATTGCCACGGCCCATAGCATGGGTTTTATCGGTGAATAGCGACGACAGTTTAAACTTAGCGCCATTTTCTTTTTTCAATGCCGTTTGTTCTGATCCACCCTTACTACTGCTTTCCATTGGGAGCAAGAGCGATGGTAGCATTAAGGATACCAGACAAAATATCGTGAGTGGCAGACCCTTTGTTATTCATATAGCGAGTGTTGATCAGTCGCAGGTTGTTAACAACAGTGCGGCCGAGTTGGCTTATGGTGAATCCGAGCTTACACGTGAGCAGCTTCCCCTTGCTGATTTTCCTGGCTGTTCTGTTCCTAGGTTGCGCGACTGTCATGTTGCTTATCATTGCACTTTGTACGAGGTGCATGAAATCGGACCGAACAAGCAGGCGATGGTTTATGCCGAAATACAGCAATTGTACTTAAACGATGAGGTTGTTGAAGAAAATAATGGGCGCTATGTTATTGATTCTCAAAAAATTAACCCGTTAGCTCGCTTAGGGGGAACATCTTACGCTGAATTGGGAGAAGTATTCTCATTAAGTCGACCTAAATAAGGTGGCTCAGATTCTTAATTTCGTTCTTTGAATCACTGATATGAAGCGATTTAAGAGGTGTAGACAATAGACGTTGAAAACTATTAATAGTGCAAGTGAAGGCTAGATAGGCGTGAATATAAATATAACCGCCCTTGGCGTGCTCATAGTCGACAATGCTCCATAGCAGGGCTGTTAAGTAGGACTGTTAAGCAGGACTGTTAAGCAGGACTGTTAAGCAGGACTGAAAGCAGGCCTATCAAACAAGCCAAAATTAAGCGTTTTAATTCATGTTAAACTATGAGAAATCTTTGCGCGGAAGATGACTTCTAGGTGCCCTCGGGGTAAACCCGCATGAAAGTGAAATAGTTTTCGTGCAACGGTCTCTATGAATAATTTGAACCCTATCATACAAGTAAATTAAGAGAGAAAGCCTTGTCTAGTACTAGCCTGATTGAATTTGATGAATTTTGTGAATTACTGATGCCCTTAGGCGCATTGAATAGCCCTTCAGAATTACATGGTTTGCTGTGCGGTAAGCTTTGCGGCGGGTCATTGCTAAGCACTGAGGAATGGTTGACCATTGCTTGGGATGTATTAGATATTACGGGTCAACCTAATGCTGAGGTAGAAGAGCCGGTATTGGCATTGTATGAATTCACAAAGGCACAGTTAGATTCCGGTGATTATGGTCTTCAGCTTTATCTTCCCGATGATTTCACCGAGATGGAGCAGCGGCTTCAAGCTTTATCGCAGTGGTGTCATGGATTCTTAACCGGATTTGGCAGCGCTGGGATTGATCCGAATGCGGAGTTCTCCACTGACCAAGCAGATTCTCTAAGGGATATTGCGGCCATTGTGCAAGTCACAATAGATGAGGACGAGAACGTTAAAGAAGAAAGAGGTGAGGAAGAGCAAGAGTCGGACTTTTCTGATCTTGTAGAGCACGTGCGTATTATAGCCTTGAACTTCTATGAGGATAATTTGCAAGACATTAATGATGGTGAATCAAAGGACGCTAAACCACCTACTAAAACAATGCAGTAAATTAGCACATTAAATGTAAGAGTTTTTTATTTTATTGAACTATTAAGTCCACTATTACGCCCAATATTATGCCCACTATCTCCAAAAAAGAATTTGCTAGCCGCCGCCAGTTATTAATGTCGCATATGGAACCTAATAGCATTGCTATTTTACCGTCTGCAACTGAAAAAATTCGCAATCGCGATGCTGATTATCGCTTTCGCCAAGATAGCGATTTTTATTATTTGTGCGGTTTTCCTGAGCCCGAGGCGGTACTGGTTCTTATACCCGGTCGTAAGCATGGAGAGACCGTATTATTTTGTCGGGACCGTGACCGTACCCGTGAAATTTGGGATGGTTATCGTGCTGGCCCAGAGGGGGCCTGTACTCAATATCAAGCGGATGATGCTTTTCCTATTGGCGATATTGATGATATTTTACCGGGGCTATTAGAGGGTCGTGAACGAGTCTATTATTCAATGGGACGCGATCAGTCTTTTGATCAAAAAGTAATGGCGTGGATTAATACTATTCGTGCAAAAGTTCGCTCGGGCGCATCACCTCCCGGTGAGTTTTTAAATCTTGATCACCTCCTGCATGACCAGCGTTTATTCAAGCGTGCCTCAGAAATTCGCATTATGAAGGCAGCCGCAGAAATTTCTGCAGAGGCTCATTGTGGGGCAATGAAGTTATGTAAACCAGGCTTATACGAATATGAATTAGAGGCTGAAATATTACACACTTTTATGAAGTCAGGCTCGCGTTCGCCTGCGTACAATTCTATTGTAGGCAGCGGCGACAATGCTTGTATTCTCCACTATGTAGACAATACAAAAAAAGTGAAAGATGGTGAATTAGTGTTAATCGATGCGGGTTGTGAGTTAGAGCATTATGCCTCTGATATTACCCGCACTTTTCCCGTTTCCGGAAAATTTTCTGTCGAACAGAAAGCAATATATGAACTTGTATTGAATGCGCAAATGGCGGCTATCGATGTTATCAAGCCTGGTAACCATTGGAATGACCCACATGAAATTTCTGTAAGGGTGATTACCCAAGGGCTTGTCGATCTAGGTTTACTAAAAGGTGATGTAGATACCCTTATTAAAGAAGAAAAATATAAGTTATTTTATATGCATCGAATAGGCCATTGGTTAGGTATGGATGTACACGATGTAGGTGATTATAAAATTGATGGTGAGTGGCGAGTATTGGAGCCGGGTATGGTGATGACGGTTGAGCCCGGAATTTATATAGCGCCAGATGAAAAAGCCGTGGCTAAAAAGTGGCGTGGTATCGGTGTACGTATTGAAGACGATGTGGTTATTACTAAAAGCGGTTGCGATGTGTTGTCGAGTGGCGTACCCAAAACAGTAAAAGAGATTGAAAAATTGATGCGTTCAAAAAAACGTTAAAACCGAGTTTGGAATAGTGAATATTCGATGAGTCAAGTTTTGCAAGCCGATAAAAAACAGCACATTGTCATCGTAGGTGGTGGCATGGTCGGTATTAGCCTCGCATTGATGTTATCTAAGGTTTTACCGAAAAAATCTGTCGAGATTACTTTAGTTGAGCAGTATCCTCTGCAACAGAGTTCTATTGCCAAGCAGCCTAGCTTTGATGATCGCTCCACAGCATTAAGTGCAGGCACAGCTGATCTATTGAAAAAAATAGATTGCTGGGCTTGTCTTGAGCCTTATGTTCAGAATATAAAAGCCGTGCATGTTTCTGATAAGGGGCATTTTGGAGGCGTACGATTAGAGGCTGAAAAATATGATGTGGACTCGCTAGGTTATGTTGTCGAAAACAAACAGCTGGGCCGAGTCTTAATTAATCAGTTGCAGCAGAGAGTCATAAGCAAGGCAATAAATTGTTTAGCGCCGTCAATGGTGGTTAGCTGTATGCCAAAAAAATCGGGTTATGAGTTGCTTGTCGAGACAAATTCTTCTGGAAGCAACAGCGCCTCTGAAAATAAAAAGCAAGAACAAGATAGGCAACAACATCACATTAGTGCAGATTTAGTATTAGTGGCCGATGGTGCTGATTCACCTCTCAGAACGTCATTAGGCATTGGCACCCAGTCAATCGATTACAAGCAAACTGCATTAATAGCAAACGTTTCTCTAGATAGATATCATAATGACATCGCTTATGAGCGGTTTACCGATGAAGGTCCTATAGCGCTTTTACCATTGCCTAGCTTAGGTGGTGTGCATCGCGCGGCTTTAGTGTGGACTTTACCTAAAGAAAAAGCTAAAAAAATGAAGAGTGCGACGCCAGAAAATATTGTTGAGCAATTACAGCAGCGTTTTGGTTTTCGCTTGGGTAAAATAACGAGCATAGGGGCGCGTCAATATATTCCATTGGCTTTAATTGAAGCGCAAGAGCAAGTGCGTTCACATTTGGCCATTGTGGGGAACGCTGCGCATTTATTGCATCCGGTCGCTGGCCAAGGTTTTAATTTAGCCCTTAGAGATTGTTGGGTTTTAAGTGAATGTTTGTGCCTTTCTGATCGTAAAAAAATACCTTTAGGTCATTATTCTAGCTTAAAAAATTATTTGAGCGAGCAGTCGATGGACCAAGAATTAACTATTGGGTTGACAGATAGTTTGGCTAAATTATTTTCCTCAAATCATTTGCCAAAAGCAGTGCTAAGACAGTTTGGGTTGTTCAGTTTAAACGCACTCCCTTTTGCTAAGAATCAGTTTGCTCAAAAGATGATGGGTATAAGGAGTCTCTGAACAAGTCATGTGCTATTTTTCACTGGTTAAAATCACCTACTTTTTTGTTGGAAATTTCGCCAATAGCTTGCTATTACCTTCAATTCCCGCCTCAAATCAGGCGATTTTTCCTCATCGAAAAATTAGCCCAGACTCATTCAAAGACTCCTTGAGTAAATCTCTATGATTAAATCTGAATACAATATAGTGATTGTGGGTGCAGGTTTGGTAGGCGCGAGTTTGGCCGCAAAAATCGCGACTGATACCGCTAATCAACATCTATCGATAGCATTAATAGACCAGGGCTCTGCGCCATCATCAATAGATTTGTCATTACAGCCACCAGAATTTGATCCAAGAGTCGTTGCACTAACGCACGCATCTATCACATTGTTAAAAAATATAGGCGCTTGGAATTCTATAGTGGGGCAACGTGCCTGTGCTTATCAATCAATGCAAGTATGGGATAATGACGGGACTGGAAGCATTGCCTTTGACGCCGCGGAATTAAAGCGATCTGAATTAGGGTATATCGTCGAAAATAAAATTGTATTGAATGCAGTGCTTGATGTGCTAAAGGACTATGAAAACATAGACCTCATTCGCGGCCACGCGGTAGAAAGTGTAGAGTATAAAAATAATAGACAGCATGTAAGTTTAAGCGATGGCTCTGAGCTTTGTGCGCAATTATTGGTTGCTGCAGACGGAGGCCATTCAAAAATACGTGAGTTGGCAAATTTTCAATCGCGCTCATGGGATTATCAGCATAAAGCGATTGTGACTACGGTCAAAAATGAAGAGTCTCATCAGTTTACTGCGTGGCAAAATTTTTTGCTTACCGGGCCTTTAGCTTTTTTGCCCTTAGATGACCCCTCTGAGCAATACTGCTCTATTGTATGGTCGTTGGACTGCGAGCTAGCGGATCAATATATGGCCTTAAGTGATGATGACTTTAAAGTTGTTTTGGCCAAAGCATTTGAGTATAAATTAGGTAAGGTGGAGAGTGTTTCAAAACGATATAGTTTTCCGCTAGTACAGCGTCACGCGGTTGACTATATTTCACCACAGCTTGCATTGCTTGGTGATGCGGCGCACACTATTCATCCTCTAGCCGGTCAGGGAGTCAATCTTGGTTTGTTAGATGTCGAAGCCTTGTCTAGAGAAATATCCCGCGCATCACTCCGTGGCTTGTCATTATGCGATATTTCGATATTGCGCCGTTACCAACGTCAGCGTAAAAAACATAATTTAGACATTATGCTTTTAATGGAAGGCTTTAAACGATTGTTCGGTAGCCGTAACCTAGCAGTGCGCTGGCTACGTAATAGTGGTTTGAAATCGATCGATAGAATTAAACCAATTAAAAACTGGTTGGCCAGACAAGCTATGGGCTTGTAGTTGTAAAATAGTGGTAAAAATAAAATAGACTTTGTGTAAAAAATTCATACTAAATGTAGCAGCAATAAATTATGCCCTTAGATCCTAATGAAAAGAAATCACGGTCTGTTCGACGCGGGCTGGTTTTTGTGCTGCTTGGTTTGCAGTTGAGTACGGTATTACTTATTCTATTTATTTCTCATTTTTCTTCAGAGCGCGATATTAATGCGCAAATATCTGTCCTTTTACAAAATGCACTTAACGAATCTAAAACGCACACTGAAGGTTTTTTAGAGCCGGCTTATCGTATGGCGCAGACATCGGCAGATGTTTTTTCTAAACAGATTATAGAGGCTGATAACGCCAAAGAGATAGAAGATTACTTTCTAAGCCAGTTAAAAACCAATACTGAGATGACGGGTATTTATCTGGCTACCCCAGCGGGAGGATTTCATTTCGTTACCCGCAATAAGCAAGGCGAGCGGTCAGGTTACATGACTAAGGTAATTGATGCTGAAAAACCAGGTAAAGCCTCATTTTATTTTCGCGATGATTCTTTAGCGATTAGTGAAGTCCACGCGGACAAAAATGATGAATATAAAGCATCGGAGCGTCTATGGTATCGGCAGGCTGTTGACAAAGAGGGGCTATCTTGGACCGAACCCTATATCTTTTATACGTCTAAGCAGCCCGGTATTACCGTTTCGATTCCGTTTTATGCAGACGATAGGAGTTTAAAAGGTGTTATTGGTATAGATATTGAGTTAACTCGTTTGTCTGGTTTTTTGGCAGGGCTTAAAGTTTATGGGGCGGTATCTGTTTCTATGGTGTCGGGGTCAGGTAATTTTGTGGCGACGCCTTCTTTGAATGCAGCTAATCTTGAATTAGACACCTTGGGTGTTAACGCAAATAGCGATGCGAATTTCGATTTAGAAAAAAAAGCCGTCAGTCATTATTTGCAAGAATCCAGCCCAGCCACGTCCTCTTTTTCTAGTGAGTTTTTTCATGAAAAAAATAAATATGCTATTCGCTATGAGCCTTTTTTAGTTAAAGATGGTCCTGAGTGGATTATAAGTGCCTATGCACCAAAAACAGCTTTTTTATCTGAAATACGTTCAGGAGAAAATCGAAATACAATTATCGCACTGGCGATATTAATTTTATCTCTTATCGTGGGTTGGGTTTTAATTCGAAAGACTTGGCAGCCATTCGAGCATTTTTTCCATGACGTAGTGACAGATCAATTAACGGGCTTGTTTAATCGTCGTTTCTTAGAAAATATTGGCTCACGAATGTATATTCGACTATTAAGAGATCAGCATGAGGTGATATCGATAGCCGTTATTGATTTAGACTTTTTTAGTAAAACAAATGCAGAGTTTGGTGTTGTGGTGGGCAATGATGCCCTAAAAGCATTTTCTGAATTCCTTAAGAAAACAGTGCGACCTGAAGATATCATAACGCGCTACAGTGGTGATACCTTCGTCATTATTTTTCCTGGTATGGATAATGAGCACGCGATGAAAGTGGTTGATAGAATGCGTAATCAGTTGGATGCTTGGCCTTTATCCGTCGATAATTTACTGGTGCGTTTATCATTTAGTGCTGGCATTGAAACCATTGATCAAAGTAACAGTGCCGAAGACGCCGCGTTCTCTGACTTTATTGATGTTGCCAAACGAGCCATGAAAGATGCAAAACAGAATGGACGTGACCAGGTGGTTTCGGCTAACGAGAAGCATTACAGTGTTAAGCTAGAAGAGGCAGAGCCCGTCTGAGCGCTCTTGCAGTATTTATCGGCAGCTCCTTAACGTGCGAAAATGACTATTTTTCTTTATCACCTTAATGGTTTCTCGTTGTATTAATAAGCCTTTTTTAAATACCACTGTTGGGCTTTATTTTTCGCTATCCTCTTTTGTTTTTTCTTTAATATCCACATTATTATTATTGATTTCTTCCTTTATAAATCGATGCATAATTCTCCTCGCTATTGCGGCAGAGCGCCATATCCATGCAAAACACATTACGCCAACAATTCCCCAAATAGGAGAATACTTTGGTGATACCAAGCAAAATATACCAATAATAGTAAGCATGACGATTGTTGCATAAAAGGCGCGAGACATGACCTTTTTAAGGTGGCCTTCAACTTTTTCTGCTGTATCCATATCGGACGATTTCAATACCTCAGAAAGATACTTATAATCTTTTTCTTCTTTTTGAGCTTTAGATGCAAACATGTTTTACTCCATATTGAACCTAAAAGCATCAGTTGAGCACGAAAGTCTACACAAGTTCTTGGTGCACCTAGAAAATGTTAGTATTTGCTCACGACCAACAAGGTCGACACGCAATACCAGCATTTCCTATGCACGCCAACAACTCACGTATCTTTTTCGCGTCAACTGCCGCTTCTAGGATTAGGCCGCATAGTTTACCTAATTTCCTCACTTTAGGGTCCATATATGCAAATTTTTATTATTAACGGTTTATTGGTTACGTCAGTTGTACTGATTCACTACGAAGTGCTTCGGCAGCTATCGCTGATGATGCCTAATCTGCCGATCAGGCCTAGATTAAGGGTGCTGGTGGGAGTTTTTGGTACGCTCTGCGCGCATGTGGTCGAAATATGGATATTTGGTTTTGCTTACTATTACTTACATCACCACGACAAATTTGGCTCGTTGGTGGGTAACTTCACCGGCTCATTAATGGATAGCGTGTATTTTTCGTTTGCGTGTTATACAACCTTGGGGTTTGGTGACATTGAACCTAATGGCGATATTCGATTTTTAGCCGGCCTAGAAGGTTTGGTGGGTTTATTGTTGATAACGTGGTCGGCTTCTTTTATGTTTATAGAAATGACGCGTTATTGGCGAGAACCGCCAAGAGAAAAAAGAAAATAGCTCGGGTATCCCGAGCTATTAAAGCTGAATAACTTATTTGGCTAGCCACTTTTCTAGGTCATCCGCACCACCTATTAATTCTCCTTCTATATAGACTTGGGGAACCGTCCCTGCACCTGTTACAGCAGCTAGGGTACTGTACGTTATGCCTTTGTCACCTAAGGTAATTTCTTCATAATTATAACGATTTTCAGTCAGCGCTTTTTTAGCTCGGGCACAATGTGGGCAGCCGGGTTTGGTAAATAAGCTAACCCGTTTGGGTAATGTTGCTTGAGGGTTGATGTAGTTAAGCATGGTATCTGCATCACTGACTTCAAATGGATCTCCCGGTAGATCGGGCTCAATAAACATTTTGTCAATTACCCCGTCTTTTACTAGCATGGAATAACGCCATGACCGCTTGCCAAAGCCAATATCATTTTTGTCTACCAGCATGTCCATGCCTGCAGTGAATTCTCCATTGCCGTCTGGGATAAACAAAATATTGTCGGCATGTTGATCGCCCGCCCATGAATTCATTACAAAAGTATCGTTAACTGATAAGCAGGCAACGGTATCGACGCCTTCCGCTTTCAGAGTGGGCGTTAATTCATTGTAGCGAGGCAAGTGAGTTGAAGAGCAGGTTGGGGTAAATGCCCCCGGTAAGGAAAATAGAACGACCGTTTTTCCTTTAAATATTTCATTGCTTGTTAGATCTACCCAATTATCGCCTTGTCGGGTTCTAAAGGTGACGGATGGGATGGTTTGCCCTTCTTTGTTGGCTAGCATGTTAAAACCCTCTGTTGGTAAGTGAAGTTGATACTATAGTTGATTGGAGTGCCAACTATAAAATCAATTGATTGAATGCACTTGATTGTTTAAAGCTATGAATGGATTGGGTCTATAAAGCGCTAGCTTAATATTTTCCCAAATATCTTTTTTTCGGTAATCGTTTCCCTCAACCATTTCCCAGCCTGCCCAGTATGGTTTTTATGCCAAGACATAAAGAGCATTTGTGGAAAGGGTGTGGCATCTACCGCCAACTTCTTTAATAAGCCTTGGGCGATACCGGGCTTTGCTAAGTGCTCGGGTAAATGGCTGATGCCTAAACCATGGGTCAGCGCTTGATATTTTTGCTCCATATTAGGTACTGATAAGACTTGGTTTAGGCCCAAGAGTCCTACATTCCTGTGGGGTAAGTTTCTGGCGCTATCGCTCACTACAATATGAGTAAAGGCTTTTAATTGTTCTCTATTAATAGGTGAGGGCAGAGATGCGGCGGGATGCTGGCTGCCACAATAGATATTCATTTTCATTTGCCCCAGTGCTTGCTTCTGCCAATGTCCCCCGGCAGGTTCATCGCCAGTTACACCGATAATGAGGTCTGCGCGCTGGCCTATTAGCGCTTCCCAGCTACCACTAAGCGCTTCTTCGATCAGTTGAATATTGAGCCATGGTTGTTCGGCTAGTAGTGTTTTTAGTGTCGGCCAGAGAGGCTCTACGGGCAAAATAGTATCGACTACAATTCTGAGTTCAGTTTCCCAGCCTGTTTCTACACGTTTAGCTTGCTCTTCTAGCTGCCTAACTTGCTGCAATATATCGCGCCCGCGTTCTAATAACAGCTTTCCTGTGGGTGTTAGTTTGGCGCGTTGCTTATTTCTATCAAATAATTTGATATTAAGTTGTTCTTCTAGCTTTTTAATCGTGTAGGTCAGCGCGGATGGGACGCGATGAAGTTCTTCAGCCGCTGCAGCGAAGGTTCCTTTTCTGTCAATAGAATCAAGGGCTTGTAGAGCATCTAAAGGAATCATAAGGTATTTATTGTCTTTAGTTCAAAAAAATTGAATAACTATTGCAAAATATATCAATTTTCTTCGCTTTTGCCTATGGCTATAGTGCAGACAGCATTTAGAAAGCACTAATAAAAAGTACTAACACAAACAATTAATCCCAACAGGAGAAGCAAAATGAATATTCAAGCATTACTTAAAACAGACGACCAATGGGCAAGCCTCGCTTTACGTTTACCAATAGGTATTATTTTTGCGGCTCACGGTGCCCAAAAGCTATTTGCTTGGTTTGGAGGTTATGGACTGGAGGGAACCGGTCAGTTTATGGCCTCTCAGGGTTTAGAACCGGGTTTTATTATGGCCTTACTCGCAGGTAGCGCTGAATTCTTTGGTGGTATTGCGCTGATTATCGGCTTGTTGGTGCGACCGGCTGCAGCGGTATTAGGGTTTACGATGTTGATTGCCGGTGTGGTGGTACATGGTGCTGCAGGGTTGTTTTTAAGTAATGGCGGTTTCGAATTCGCGCTAGCGTTGCTTTCTTCAAGTATTGCTCTTGTAATCTTGGGCGGCGGCAGCTTATCGCTTGATAAAATAATTGGAAAATAAAAAATTGGGCAGTAAACCGCTACAGCTCATTAAAAAATCGCATTTTATAAAGGTATCTGTTCTAAGCGAGACCCTGATGCCTTGATTGATTATGCAAAACAGAAAATTGAAAAATTTATTTAAATAATGGTATGTGAGCACTTCTTTCGGAGCTCACTAAGTAAGTTTTAAGAGGGTAAAAATAATGGGTCTTCTAGTTAACGGTCAGTGGCAAGACAAATGGTATGACACAAAAAAATCCGATGGCGAATTTATTCGCGAGGGCTCTCAATACCGTCATTGGATTAGTACCGATGGTGGCGATAATGGTTTTATAGCTGAGGCCAACCGTTATCATCTTTACGTGTCGCTGGCGTGTCCCTGGGCACACCGTACACTTATTTTTCGTAAACTCAAAAAATTAGAAAATTTAATTGATGTGTCCGTCGTGCATCCACATATGTTAGATAAAGGCTGGAGTTTAGATGATGGTTTTGACGGCGCAACGGGAGATGCGTTATATGATAGTAACTTTCTCTACGAAATTTATACACGAGATAATACTAGTTATTCTGGTCGAGTCACGGTGCCTATTCTTTGGGATAAGCAGCAACAGCGTATTGTCAATAATGAATCGGAAGATATTATTAGAATTTTCAATTCGGCATTTAACCATCTAACAAATGATCATAGTGATTTTTGTCCTCCAGCTTACCGTGATCAAATTGATGAGGTAAATGAAAAAATTTATCACCATGTTAACAACGGTGTTTATAAATGTGGTTTTGCTACAAAACAATCGGTGTATGAAAAAGCCTTCGACGCATTATTTGCCGAATTAGATTCTATTGAAGTTAGCTTGAATAACAGTCGTTATTTAATAGGCGATCAATTAACAGAAGCAGATTGGCGTTTGTTTACTACGCTGATTCGTTTTGACGCGGTTTACGTGGGCCATTTTAAGTGTAATTTAAAACGTATTGCCGATTACGAGAATATTGCAAATTATATGCGAGAGCTCTATCAATATCCAGGAATTAAAGAGACCGTTGATTTGAATCACATAAAACAACATTACTATTATAGCCACGACATGATTAACCCCACTCGTGTTGTACCAGCAGGGCCCGAGTTAAAGCTTGATCAAGCCCATAATAGAAACCGTTTTTAAGCCATAGGTAAGGAGTATAATATGAAGACCGAAAATACTAAGCGAAAAATTATTACTACCATTAATGCTGTGGCAACCAGTGATGGTGATGGCGTAAAGATCGCACGCAGTATCGGCTCAAATTTATTGCCTCAGCTCGATCCTTTTTTATTATTGGATGAGCTTAAAAGTGATGAGGCGGCAGATTATATGGGTGGCTTTCCCTCTCATCCACACCGTGGTTTTGAAACCGTAACCTATATGCTTGAAGGTCAAATGCGTCACAAAGATAGCGCCGGTAATGAAGGCCTTATTCGTTCTGGGGATATTCAATGGATGACGGCGGGCTCCGGTATTATTCATTCAGAAATGCCAGAGCAAGCAGAAGGCCGCATGTGGGGTTTCCAGTTGTGGATCAATTTACCCGCAGCACAAAAAATGCGCGCGCCGCGCTACCAGGAAATTGCTTCAAGCGATGTGCCGGAAATTAATGATGAGGGTGGTAAGGTTCGCGTATTAGCGGGCCAATATAATGGTGTAAAGGGTTCTGTCCAAGATATTGCGAC
>Ga0075467_10001831_pt1 | contig 17305 bp, 19 predicted proteins | sample DEB08_DNA_9_FD_75067 | JGI IMG/M metagenome (GOLD analysis project Ga0075467, IMG submission 75067) | Aqueous microbial communities from the Delaware River and Bay under freshwater to marine salinity gradient to study organic matter... | ecosystem: Environmental > Aquatic > Marine > Coastal ... | reverse complement strand
GCGGGCGCGGACCAGGGCTACAAGATCACCCCGGAACAGCTGGAAGCGGCGATCACGCCGAAGACCAAATGGCTGATCCTCAACTCGCCATCCAACCCGACCGGCGCGGCCTATAGCGCCGAGGAGCTCAAGGCGCTGGGCGCGGTCATCCTGCGGCACGAGCAGGTGATGGTGATGACCGACGATATGTACGAACATATCTGGTATGCGGATTTTCCCTTTTCCACCATCGCCGAGGTCTGCCCCGATCTTTATGATCGCACGCTGACGGTCAACGGCTGTTCCAAGGCATTCTCGATGACCGGCTGGCGCATCGGTTTCGCCGGTGGTCCGGTCTGGCTGATCAACGCGATGCGCAAGCTGCAATCGCAATCGACCACCAACGCCTGCTCGATATCACAGGCCGCCGCGGTGGCCGCGCTCAATGGTCCGCAGGATTTCCTGGTCGAGCGCAACGCCGCCTTCGAACGCCGCCGCGATCTGGTGGTGTCGATGCTGAACGACACGCCGGGTCTCGAATGTCCGACGCCGGACGGGGCCTTTTATGTCTATCCCGATGCCAGCGGCCTGATCGGCAAGACCACGCCCAAGGGGCAAGTGATCGAGACCGACGAGGACCTGATCACCTATTTCCTCGACGAGGCGCAGGTTGCCGCCGTGCACGGGGCGGCCTTCGGTCTCTCGCCGGCTTTCCGGATCAGCTATGCGACCTCGGAAGAGATATTGACCGAGGCCTGCACCCGGATCCAGCGAGCCTGTGCGGCGTTGATTTAAACCTCAGGCGCCGGGCGGAGATGTCTTGTCTCGCGGCAGTTCGCTTCGCTCACGCCTCCGACGGGGCGGGCTATCGCCCGACGCGGAGGCAAGCGCGACTGCGCGCCCGCAGCGTAAGCGAGGATCGCCAAGGGCGCGGATGCGCCCGCCCGGCGCGTGAGGTCCAAAAAACACCCACCCATAGAAAATCTTCTCGTTCGCAAACTGAATATGCCCCTGTGATCAGGTTCACAGCGGCGACAGGAAAACTATATTAGGGCTGTAACCAGCAGGCGGGATGTTTCGAATCAACAGAAAGCCCCCGAGGAACCGACCATGATGAAATTATTCAGATCCGATTTGACCTACAGCCTTGGCGGCGGCTTTGTCGCCGGCGCTTTGATGCTGTTTCTGATGCAGCCCGCAGACCAGCGCACGGACCTCGGCGAGAATCTGTCCTCTACCGTCAGCGCGGCGAGCCAGCTGCTGAGCTAGATGAACATGAACCCCGTCCTTTCCAGAACCATCGCATTTGGCTTTGCCTTTGCCGCGTTCGGCGCAGTCTGGGCGGGTATCCAGTCCACGCTGCCCGCGGATCAGGCATCCGGCACCCCTTTTGTCGGTGAAGCCCATGCTGCCGAAAAAGCGACGGTCATTCCGAAGCCGCGCCTCGATGCTGTCGAGAGCGGAAAGCGCGCTGTCGCGATATTTGCCGGCGGTTGCTTCTGGGGCGTCGAGGGTGTGTTCGAGCATACAAAGGGCGTGATCAGCGCATCGTCCGGCTATCACGGCGGCACGAAACGCAGCGCATCCTACCAGCTGGTCAGTGCCGGTCTCACCGACCACGCAGAGGCGGTGCGGGTGGTCTATGATCCGCAGCAGATCAGCTATGGCCAGTTGATGCAGATATTCTTTTCGGTCATCGCCGACCCGACGATGCTCAACGCCCAAGGGCCCGATCGCGGCAAGCAATATCGCAGCGCGCTGGTGCCGATGAATGCCGGTCAGGCGAAAGCGGCGCGTGCCTATATCGCGCAACTGTCAAAGGGGCGATACTGGCCGAGACCGATTGTCACGCGGATCGAGGCCTATAAGGCCTTTTATCCTGCCGAGACCTATCATCAGGATTTCATGCAGAACAACCCGCGCCAGGGATATATTGTCCGTTGGGACAAGCCCAAACTGGCCAATCTGAAACAGCATTTTTCAGGCCTGTACCGGGCCAGTCCCGTATCCTGAAACAGGCCACCATTTAACCGACTGTTAGCTTCGCCTTGCTATATTAGCGGGCAAGAGCAGAGGGAAAAATGGTCAACCACGAGTTTGAAATCCTGATCGCAATCGCCGCGCTGGTGGTGGGTTGCGCATTTTTGTGGATTGCCCGAATCGACGCGCGCTAGGCCAAGTTGCTATTTCGGGCTGAGCACCATCAACATCTGACGGCCTTCCAGCTTCGGATAGGCTTCAACCTTTGCGGTTTCCTTCATGTCTTCCTGCACCCGGACGAGCAAGGCCATGCCAAGTTGCTGATGCGACATTTCCCGGCCACGGAAGCGAAGCGTTACCTTCACCTTGTCGCCATTTTTGATGAACTTGTTCACATTGCGCATCTTTACGTCATAATCATGATCGTCGATATTCGGACGCATCTTGATTTCCTTGACGTCCTGAACCTTCTGCGTCTTGCGCGCGGCATTGGCCTTTTTCTGGGCCTCATATTTGAACTTGCCGACATCGAGATATTTGGCAACCGGCGGCTGCGCATTGGGAGAGACCTCGACCAGGTCGAGTCCCACTTCTGCTGCTCGCTCGATCGCTTCGCTGGTTTTCATCACGCCAAGGTTTTCGCCCTTGTCGTCGATAACCCTGACGGTGTCGGAATTGATCAGATCGTTGAAGCGCGGGCCACCTTTGACGGGTGGCGTGGGGCGACGAGGGGGTGCAGCTATGTTAAATACTCCTGAGTGTTTGGTTGTGCTGGCTCATTAGACGCAAAGCTTATGGGAATAAAGCCTTCTTGATGGTGAAAGAGATATTAGCCATGTCAGCCGTGGTTTGAATGCAACAGCTTTGCGGATTATATCGTCATGGCGCGGCTGATTTCAAGTCCGGCGCCAGCGCCTCGCCTTGCAACATGGTCACCACTTCATCGAGCGCCAGAAACTCCTGTTCCTTCTGGCCGAGCCGGCGCAGCGCGACCTTGCCTTCCTCGGCTTCCCGCATGCCAACCACCAATATGTTCGGTACCTTGCCGACCGAATGTTCGCGCACCTTGTAGTTGATCTTCTCGTTGCGCAGATCGGCCTCGACGCGGATTCCGGCGGCCTTCAGCTTGGCGGCGACCTGCTCGGCATAAGGATTGGCGTCGGTCACAATCGTCGCCACAACCGCCTGGGTCGGCGCGAGCCAGAGCGGCAGCTTGCCGGCATAATGTTCGATCAATATGCCGATGAAGCGTTCGAACGTGCCCAGAATCGCGCGGTGCAGCATGACCGGGCGGTGGCGGCTGCCGTCTTCGCCGATATAGCTGGCATCGAGCCGTTCCGGCAGCACCGTGTCGGCCTGGATCGTGCCGACCTGCCAGGTCCGGCCAATCGCGTCGGTCAGATGGAATTCGAGCTTGGGCGCATAGAAGGCGCCTTCGCCGGGCAATTCTTCCCAGCCATATTCTTCGGTTGCGCGGCCTGCCTTGGCGACGGCCTCGCGCAGGATCTGTTCCGATTTGTCCCAATCCTCGTCCGAGCCGAAGCGCTCGTCGGGACGCAGCGCCAGCTTGATCTGATAGTCGGCAAAGCCGAGGTCGCGATAGACTGCATCGAGCAGGTCGCAAAATTCGACAATCTCGTTGGTCAGCTGGTCTTCGCGGCAGAAGATATGCGCGTCATCCTGGGTGAACTGGCGCACGCGCAGCAGGCCGTGCAGCGCGCCATGCGGTTCGTTGCGGTGGCAGCAGCCGAATTCCGCCATGCGGATCGGCAGGTCGCGATAGCTCTTGATGCCCTGCTTGAACACCAGCACATGGGCCGGGCAGTTCATCGGCTTCATCGCCATCATGCCGGCGGTGCCGGTAATCACCGGGCCTTCGCCATCGGCATCGGGAACCTCGTCCGGGACGGCGAACATATTTTCGCTATATTTGCCCCAGTGACCGGATTTCTCCCACTGGTTGACGTCCATCAGCTGCGGCGTCTTGATCTCGTCATAGCCGGCCTTGTCGAGCTGGCGGCGCATGTAGCGTTCCAGCTCGCGCCAGATGAAATAGCCCTTGGGATGCCAGAAGCAGGAGCCCTGCGCCTCGTGCTGGAAGTGGAACAGGTCCATTTCCTGGCCGAGCTTTCGGTGGTCGCGCTTCGCCGCTTCCTCGAGCCGCGTGAGATGGGCGCTGAGCTGCTTCTTGTTGAGCCAGCCGGTACCGTAGATGCGCGACAGCTGCGGGTTGCGCTGGTCGCCGCGCCAATAGGCGCCGGACACGCGCATCAGCTTGAATGCCTGCGGATCGAGCTTGCCGGTCGAGGCCAGATGCGGACCGCGGCACATGTCCATCCAGTCGTCGCCCGACCAGTAGACGGTGATCTCGTCGCCTTCCGGCAGTTCGGCGGCCCATTCGGCCTTGAACGTCTCGCCGTCCTTCTGCCAGCGGGCGATCAGGGCATCGCGCTCCCAGACCTCGCGGCGCAGCGGCTTGTCGGCGGCGATGATCCGTTTCATCTCCTCCTCGATGGCCGGCAGGTCCTCGTCGGTGAAGGGATCGCCGGCGGGGGCGAAGTCATAATAAAAGCCGTCGTCGGTCGAGGGGCCGAAGGTGATCTGCGTGCCCGGGAACAGATTCTGCACCGCCTCGGCCAGCACATGGGCATAATCATGCCGGGCCAGTTCCAGCGCGTCGTCTTCGTCGCGCGACGTGACCAGGGCGAGGTCGGTATCCTGTTCCAGCGGGCGCATGATGTCGCGCAATTCGCCGTCAATCCTGGCCGCAAGGGCCGCCTTTGCGAGGCCCGGACCGATGTCTGCCGCAATCTGCGCCGGGGTCGTGCCCGATGCCACTTCTCGCGTGCTGCCGTCGGGAAGGGTGATCTTGATCATCTCGGTCATGGGCTCAAATCATTTCAAAATTTGTCAAAACTGGAATCCAGTCAGGCTGCAAAAACAGCCATCATCGGGTCGAGTTTGACTTAGTCTTTTGGGGTTTCAAGTCAACCAAATCAGACGGCGCCCGGCAGCATGGAGGAAAGTGATGGTGACATTATGTAATGGAGCCTTGACATTGTCCGGCGAATCGATCACATAAGTAAAGGAAACATGACATTATGTACATGTAACTTGATGGAGATTGATGATGATGAAATTCAAACGCTGTTCGGGCCGGGCGATGACGCCCCATGAAAATATCGCCATGTGGGCAGCGCTCGCTATCCTGTTCCTGTCGGCAGTGTGAAACCCGTGCAACAGGAGCCGCGCAAAAACCTCTGGTCGCTCATAAGTGGCTGGCTCAAGCCGGACTGGCTTTTCCTGTTCATGCTGTTTGCCAGTGTCCTGCTGGCTGTATTGAACGGGCTGAAGACGGACATCTACCAGTATGTTCCACCACCACTGTTCCCGAAACTGGCGCTGCTGATGGGCACAATGATGTTGTTTTCCGCGCTTGCGACCCTGGGAGCAAAGCTCGATCGCCGGCATCTGGATGATTATATGTTCCAGATGGTTGCCAATGGCGCGGTGATCGCCATCATCACGACGATTCTGGTCAACATGATTTGGGACGTCGGTTCCGGTCTATTGCCTGCTATCACCAGAGATGATCTGGTTGCGGTGATGATGGGGAGCTGGAGTCTCGGCTATTTCTTTTATCGCTGGCGCGGGCTCAACGCATGAAGAACCGGCTCAAGGTGCTGCGCGCCGAGCGTGACTGGTCGCAGGCCGACCTGGCCGAACGGCTCAAGGTTTCCCGGCAAAGCGTCAATGCGATCGAAACCGGGAAATATGACCCGTCCCTGCCACTGGCCTTCAAGATCGCCGATCTGTTTGAGATGACCATCGAGGAGATTTTCCTACAGGATTGAAACGAACCAAATTTTTGGTGCGCTGGACCGGAAGTTGATTTAGACCCGGAACATGTCCGATCATACCGCATGGCTTATTGATGGCAAAACCGCGTTCAAGCGGCCGGTTCGGATCGAGGTGATCGGCAAGACCTTCTTGCTCTATGAACAGCAATGGCGGAGCGAGACCTATTTTTTCGGCGATCTGGTCTATCGCGGCAAGGAAGGCGCATCCCATGTCTTCGGGCTTGAGGACGGGATCAAGGACCGGCCCAAGTGGAAGCTCGGGATTAAGGGTGACATCCCGGCCGAACTGTCCACCCTGCTTCCTCGGGCCAAGCCGCCGATGATTTCCAATATCGGCATGCTGATCATTGCCTTTCTCTGTCTGGGCATCGTCTATTTTGCGGCCGGCTAGTCCGCCCGCGCCGGCAATCATCCCGCTCCTGCGATCGATAGCCTTGGCAATATCTGCAACCGGATGGCCGGCCACTGCATCTTCTCACGAGGGTTTTTTTGGTTATAGGGCAGGAGATGGATCCCCGTCTTCGCGGGGACAGGCAGACGGATAGTCAAATGGAAGACGAAATACTGTATCTCGACCGGCCCGGCGGCGCTTCGCTGGCTTATTGCTACACGCCGCCCCGGACGGGCGTCAAAGGCACAACGCTGGTGTTCCTGCCCGGCTATATGTCGGACATGGAAGGCAGCAAGGCCCTGGCGCTCGACGCCTGGGCAAAACAGCAGGGCCGGGCCGTGCTTCGGCTCGACTACGCCGGATGCGGGGCCAGCGGCGGTGCCTTCGAGAATCAGAGCCTGACCGACTGGCGCGAGGATGTGATGTTCCTGATCGACAAGGTGACTTCGGGTTCGATCACCCTTGTCGGTTCGTCGATGGGAGGCTGGTTGATGCTGCTGGTCGCGCTGTCCCGGCCGATGCGGGTAAAGAATCTGGTCGGCATCGCGGCCGCGCCCGACTTTACCGACTGGGGCTTCACCCAGGAGCAGAAAATGACCATCCTGCGGGATGGCAAGCTGGAAGAGGATAGTCCTTATTCGGACGAGCCCTATGTCACGACGCAGATTTTCTGGCAGTCGGGCGAGGCCAGCCGGCTGCTGCACAAGGAAATTGCCTTTGATGGCGCGGTGCGGCTGCTGCACGGACAGAGAGATGCCGATGTACCATGGGAATATAGTCTCGAGACGGCCAGGAAGATCCGTTCAGATGATGTGCAGGTCCATTTGATAAAGGACGGCGACCATCGCCTGTCACGGGATCAGGATATTGCCTTGCTGATAGACGTGGTTGCGCGACTGGGGTGACTTCCGGCCTCATTCACACAGACCATTAAGGGATGCCCATGATTTCGTCGCTGCTCCTTCCCCTGCTGATGCAATCGGCAACGCCATATGGTTCCCCGATCGATCCCGTACTCCGTCCGGCGGAAACCAGGCAGGAGCGGCCGGTCAATCCTCCGGCACCTCAACCGAAAAACCCGATGGATGCCCGGTTCGTGCAATGTCTCGACCAGGCGACCGACGATCCGGGCAATGGTCTGCTAGCAGCCAACAAATGGCAGATCGAGGGCGGCGGATATCTTGCGCGCAATTGCCTGGGCTTCGCCTATGCGGAACTGCAGGACTGGCCAAAGGCGATCGCGGCATTTGCGAAGTCGGCAGAGGGTGCGGAAGCTCAAGATGATGAGCGCGCCGCCATTTTCTGGTCACAGGCCGGCAATGCCGCGCTCGCTGGCGGCAACCATGCGGAGGCCCTGAAATATCTGGGTTCGGCGCTGGAACAGGGCACGCTGGATGGATTGCTGAAAGGCGAAGTGCATCTGGACATGGCGCGCGTCCATGTAGCGCTGGATCAATATGACCTGGCGAAGAAACAATTTGCCCTGGTGCACGAGCTCGTCCCGGAGGATCCGCTGGGCTGGTTGCTTTCGGCCACGCTGGCGCGGCGAACAGGTGACCTTGCGCTGGCCAAATCGGACATCGCGGTAGCCGCGAAACTGGCCATCTCTGATCCGGCGATCGCGCTGGAAGCGGGAAATATTGCCTATGAAGCGGGCGACCTGGTGAATGCCAAGAGCAATTGGGAGCAGGCGATCAAATTCGGACCGGACAGCCCTCCAGCCAAAGCCGCAACCCGTTATCTGGCTCAGCTGGTGACCAGCGTCGAGGAATAGGGCCGGCGTCAATACAGGGCGCTCATGGATTACCGAGCCGGCTTGGAGCGAAGCGGCCAAAGCGTTGGCCGGAAATGTCACCTGTCTGGAAAAATAGAAAGGGAGAGGCGCTTGCCCCTCCCTCTGAACGCCTTTCTGCCGTGATCGCTGGCTAGGCGCCTTCGCCGAACATGAACAGAAAGCCAAAGGCCGGTTCGGTCCCGCGATTGAAAAATTCGTGAGTGACTCCGGCAGGGACAAGCATCGCATTGCCTTCGGTGAACTGGCTGTCCTTGCCTTCAATTCGCGTCGTCACTTCGCCCTTGATCAGGATGAACATGGAGGGAAAGGGATTGCTCCGGCTGTTCTTGTCCTCGTTGACATGATCGCCAGGCTCGATGTTGAACCAGCCGCTGCGAAACCCCGGTTGATAATAGAATATCCCGGCATTGGTGCCGTGGGTCTTGCGGGTATTGCCCGGGCCGAATGGAATGATTGCCGGCTGGCCCTTGGTCCAGAAATGGAAGGTGAGGGGGAGCAATGTGCCCATGAAGTCTTCCGGCGGCTGGAATCCGTCCTGCATCTCGATGTCCATCGGCGTGACATCGGTCGAGAAGGCCTTGGCCATCAAGGTCAGCGCGTTGAATTCACCTGATGCCAGCTTCTTCAGATGCGCACTGTCATCCAGCGTATAATAGAAAGTTGGCTCTGCCGGCGTGCCTGGTTCTACATCAACCATGGCCGGAGCCTTTTCCGACGCGGGAACGGCTTTCACCGTATAGAAATCATCGGCGATCTTGATCCCGAACGTGGCGGCCTTTTTGAACGTCACATCATTGGCATAGTCGGTCGTGAATTCACGCAGAAGTTGGATGTCGTCGCCGGTTGTCGCATTCGCGCCCGTTATTGTGGACATGGCAAGGAGGACTCCTGACAAGGGCTTCAAAAATTTCATCATACATCACTTTCATATTTAGAGCATTTCCCTTGCCTGATGTATAACTAAACGTTTATTTAATTAACTGTCAAGCCTTTCCACAACATGGTCGCATGATGGTCGGCAAAGGCAGTCGCGGCCGGATTGATGACGTCGGCGGCAAATTTGGCGAAGGTGTTGGCTCTGAACTGCTGCGTAACCGAGAAAAATATCAGCGGACCGACCAGCGAAAGATGCAGTTGATGCGGGTCCAGCGGGCGGAACTGACCTGCGCGCAGGCCCTCCGTATAAAGCGCCTCGGTACGACGGAAAAACTGGAAAATCTGTGCAAACGGACCAGCGCGTTCCTGATTTTTTCCTCCCATATATTCGCGCAACAGAATCGCGGGCAGAGTGGGCCGTGAACAAAAAGCATCGCAGAGTGCATGGACATAATTTCGAAACCGGGACTCGAGATTGTCGGTTCCGTCAACCTGATCGCCGACATGATCCACTGCGGCCTGAACCAGTTTTTCGATTACGGCATCATATAGCCCGGTTTTTGAACCGAAATAATAAGACACCATGGCGCGGTTCACGCCAGACTGCTTGACCAGCATGTCGAGCGTTGTGCCGGCAAAGCCATGTTTGGCAAACAGCGCTTCCCCGGCATCACATAATGCCGCCATGCTGACTTCCTTGTCACGGGTCCTGGCGGAGGCCGGTCTCTTGTCTGGGTGAGTCATGATTGCAGCAGACTAGATCAATTTTTCCCAAACGGGAAATATTCAATCCAGATAAAAATTGACCGTCGTCACGACCCGCACCTTCTTATAGGGTGTATCGGTCACGCCATAGCCGCCGGCATCGCCGTCGCGGCTGTCGATGCTGAAATAGCCCTGGGTGGCGGATTTGATGCCGCCGACATCGGTACCGCTGTCTTCGGCAAATTGCTGTGCGGACTTGCGGGCGTCCTTGGTGGCTTCGGCGACCATCTCAGGCTTGATCTCGTCGAGCTTGGTAAAGGTATAGCTCATCCCGGAACCGTCTTCGAGGACGACGCCGCGGCGCACCAGATCGAACTGCCGGGCAACCGCAGCCTGGGCCTTGTCAATATCCTTGGTGCGCAGGCTGAGCCGCTGGCGGATGGTATATTGGGGAATGCCGTTGTTGCTATATTGGTTCACATTGGCGCCGGTCGGCTGGAGGGCGTCGGCCTTGAAGCCGAGTTCCTTGAAAAAACTGGTGATCGCGGTGGTGTCCCGGTCGATATCGGTCTGGGCGCTTTGCAGGTCGGTCGACTGGGCGCTGTAGGCGATGGTCCAAGTCGCCAGATCGGCGGTCACGTCGCGCTCGGCAAGGCCGCGCACGGTGACGCTGCGGTCGGCCATTTTGGCGCGCAGCAGACCGTCGCCAAGCAGGTAGCCGCCGACCATCAGCCCGATGGTCAACAGGCCGGCGCTCGCCAGCCAGACCTTGTTCCTGCTCTCGATAAATTTCTCGCTCATCACTCTTTCCCTCGGTTCAAAAGCCGCTTAGGCTGTTCCAGATGACCCGGTTCGGCTTTGCGGCATCTGCGATGAACTGTTTCTGAATAGCGACGAATGGAGATTTCTGTGACCATCAAATATCTGCACACCATGCTGAGAGTCAGCGATCCGGACGCAACCGTCGCATTTTTCGGGCTACTCGGTCTGGAGGAGGTCCGTCGCTATGACAGCGAGCAGGGACGCTTCACGCTGATCTTTCTGGCCGGTCCGGGCCAGAAAGATGTTGCCGAAGTCGAGCTGACCTATAACTGGCCGCCGGAAGATGGCAGTCCGCCCGAACAATATGGCGGCGGCCGCAACTTCGGGCATCTCGCCTATGCCGTCGCTGACATTTATGCCCTGTGCCAGACGTTGATGGATGCCGGGGTGACGATCAACCGGCCGCCGCGGGATGGCCATATGGCCTTCGTGCGGTCGCCTGACAATATTTCGGTCGAGTTGCTGCAGAAGGGGAAGAATCTCCCGGTTCAGGAACCCTGGGCGAGCATGGAAAATATCGGCGAATGGTAGGCGCCTGACGGCCTTTATACGGAGGCCGTGCCGAGCGGTTTTTCCGGCTTTCTTGTCGATATATCAATCCAGACGATCTGGTTGCGGCCGTTATGCTTGGCGTCATAGAGGCGCCGGTCGGCGGTCGCCATCACCCGGCGCAGCGAGGCGCGTTTGGCGATCGTGGCGACTCCGACCGAAAATGTCACCGGCTCGCGGATTTCCGGAACCTGGTCATGCACGGCCCGGATCAGCGATTCGCAAATCCCGTTGAGCGCATTTGCCGGATAGTTCTGGCGGCTCTCCTGGCTGGTTTTCCGCATCAGCAGGGTGAATTCCTCGCCGCCGATGCGGGCGGCGAAATGCTCTGTCGCATCAAGCTCGCGGCCGACGACCCGCAACACCCTGTCGCCGATCTCGTGGCCATAGAGGTCATTGACCCGCTTGAAGAAATCAATGTCCAAGATCGCCAGGTGACCATAGCGATGCTCGCGCTGGTTGAGGTTGAACTCGCGTTCGAAGGCCCGGCGATTGCGGATCATGGTCAATCCGTCGGTATCGGCGAGCAAGGTCAGCTCGACCTGCTTGCGCAATGTCACTTCATGGCGTTGCCGGAGACGGAGGATGCGGTTGGCAACCCCCAGGGCAAGGATGATGGTCTCTATGACCAGCGTAAAATAGAGGCCGTAATCGAGGATCGGCCAGCCGATATAGAGGTCCATGCCGCGCGCCACCCGGTCGAGACCGAACAGGATGATCGGCGTCCAGCCGGCGATCTGGAACCAGATCGCCTTGCTGCCGCGCCGCAATGCATGTCCCATGGTGTAGAGCACCAGGAAAAAGGCGGGCAGAAAGGACGCATGATAATAGGTGCGCGCGTCGAGGCTGTAGTCCGCGTCGATCCGCAGCAGGGTCGCCGTGACGAACAGCGGCAGCATGGCGGTCCCGAATATGGCGACCTGCAGCCAGGGCGCGATCTTTCCGGGCTCGACAAAGCGGAGCAGGAAAATGCCGCTGGCGGCAAAGCCGATCGCGAGCGTCCAGTAGTTGAGCAGCATCTTGGTTGTCAGGCTGGTCTCGGGAAAGGCGATGAAGATCAGGCCCGAGGAACTGAACGTATAGCCCACGGTCGCGGCGATCATCAGGCTGTGCCACAGCATGAAATTGTAGCGCATCGCACCGTAGAAGCACAGATTGTAGATCAGCGGCATGATCGTCATGCCGCAAAGCACGGCGAACATGATCGACAGCGGCAGCTGCCGCGCGTCCCATTCGGCGCTGGATGCCAGCTTGACCAGCGAAATGGTGGTGGCGACCTTCGGATTGTCGACCGCGAGATAGACGGTCTCGATCCGGTCGCGGATGGCCGGCTGTTCCGAACCGGGGACGGCAAGGCCGTAATAGCCTTTCGGCCGCCAGCTTTGGACCAGCGCCTGTTCCGGGAAATCGGATGACAGGATGGTGCCGTCGTCGAGCAGCGCATGCACCTGCATGCGGCTCAGCCCGTTATTGTCACCCTGGACCTCGACCCTTCCCGGCGGCAGGCTGTCGGCGCGGAACGGAATCCGGACCCAGACCCTGGGGCCCTTGACGGAAAATTTGCTGTCCGAGCAATCGAAGGCCCGGCCGGATGCCAGCACGGCCGACACGGTAACATTGGTCGCGCTGTCTTGCGTGCACAGGCTGTCCGCCATCGGCACCTCTGCCAGAGCCGGGGAACAGAGGCACAAATAGGCCAGAAATGCGACGAACAAGCGCAAGGGGCGCCCCTTTCCAAATATCACTGCTGCACAGGCTGATGGACTAGGGCAAAAGGCTTAGCTTGCGGTTAATCATCGACAGCATCAAATTTGCCGGCTAATTTGCCTGCCATGCTTGAAATCATCCGCATCCCCGTATTGTCGGACAATTATGTCTGGCTGGTCCATGAACCCCGGTCGCAGGAGACGATGGTCGTCGATCCGGCGGTGGCCGAACCGGTGCTCGCGGAAGCGGCCAAGCGCGGCTGGACCATCACCCAGATCTGGAACACCCACTGGCACCCCGACCATACCGGCGGCAATGCCGCGATCAAGCAAGCCACCGGCTGCCACATCACCGGTCCCGAGGCGGAGCGCGAGCGGATCCCGACCCTCGACCGATTCGTCAAGGAAGGCGACACGGTCAGCCTCGGCGAGGTGACGGCCGAGGTGATCGACGTGCCGGCCCATACCGCTGGCCATATCGCCTTTCATATCCCGTCCGAAAAAGTGGCGTTTGTCGGCGACACATTGTTTGCCATGGGCTGCGGGCGGCTGTTCGAGGGATCTGCCGCGCAGATGTACAACAATATGCGCAAGCTCGAGGCGCTGCCGGATGCCACGAAAATCTATTGCGCCCACGAATATACCCAGAGCAACGGCGAATATGCGCTGGTCGCCGAGCCCGACAATCTGGCGCTGAAGGAACGGATGGCCGAGGTGCTGACGCTGCGCGCCCGCGGCGAGCCGACGGTGCCGACGACGATCCGGCAGGAGCGCGCCACCAACCCGTTCATGCGGGCCGGTTCGGTCGCCGAACTGGCGGCGCGGCGGCTGGCGAAGGACAGTTTCTGAGCCGGTGCCCTTCCTTCATTCCCGGTTCAGCCCGTTTCATGCTATACCTGCCGCCCAAGGGGGTCTGAAAACAGGAGACAGGTTATGAAGAAACTGATTTTCGCAATTCCGGTGGCGATATTGCTCGCTGCCCCCGCTGTCGGCGGCGAACAGATCCAGCTCACCGAAGAACAGCAGGCCAAGCTCGACAAGCGTCTCGAAGGCCGGACCGCAGGGGAGCCGCAATCCTGCATCAATCTGAACGACCAGCGCGACATGACGGTGATCAGCGATGATGTGCTGATCTTCGGTTCGCGCCGCAACGCCAGGACCATCTATGTCAACAATCCGCCCGGCGGCTGCCGCAACGCCGACCGCAACATCCTGTCCTACAGCCGGTCGACCTCCGCGCTCTGTCAGGGGGAAGCCATCACGCTGATCGACAATACGACCAGAATGTCGATGGGCAGCTGCGCCTTTGGTGCCTTCGTGCCCTATACCAAGAACGAGGACTGAGGATTCGCCAGCCGTTCGCCGCCCGCCCTTCGCTGATAGCGGCGGCGGATTGACTCGCGCGAAGACGCGAAGACGCGAAGGGATCATGTCCTTGCGCCGGGCCGGGCGCTTTGGTGCCTGGCCTGAACCTGACAAAAACACCAGTTTTTGTTTTTCGTGATCTTTGCCCGGAGGCGGCGGATTTCCGGTCTTTGCGGTAGGCCGCGCCGGGGCCGAGTGTGACCTTCCAGATATCTCGATCCTCTATTCAGATTGTCAAAGAGCCGGTCCTGCGTTTGGTGCGGGAGCGGGTGCGATATTATGCGATCGAGGCGGGTGTAGGACAGCGGTTTTGCGGTGGGCATCCGGCGCAGTTGATGAGGGTGGTGGGATGGTGAGTTGCCGTTAGTGGTGAGCCTGTCGAACCACGCCTCTCGAACGAGAAGCGCCGTTGAGCCACGCTCGCCCTTCGGGTCGATAGGCTCAGGGCTAACGGGCTGGCGTTGGGACTGATTACCCTCACCCAGCTCCGACCAGGCAGCAAGCTGCCAAGTCTGCGCAACCCTCTCCCCTAAGGGAGAGGGAAATGGTGTATTTAGTAAACTGTCACCGTAATTGCGCTTGGGCTGTTTGTGGGGAGGGAGCGTTTAGGGGGCTCGCACGAAGCCACGAAGACGCGAAGCGAAAGACGCCAAGCATTTTGACCCTTCTCCCTTAAGGGAGAAGGATACGAAGCCTTGCCGCCGAAGCGACAGCGCAGGTGACTAGGCGTAGTTGGATGAGGGTGTTCCGCTGGTTGGTTGCAGTGCCACTAGGGTGCAGTAAACCCTCACCCAGCTTCGACTAGGCAGCAAGCTGCCAAGTCTGCGCAACCCTCTCCCTTGAGGGAGAGGGGATTGGCGCAACTGTCATCGAGTTTTAGTTAGCGGCCGTGAAGGCTACATTTTCAAAAACATCCTGATACGTTTTCCAGTGTCCAATGAAAGGGCCTGGTCCTTAAACCTCTCGCAATTTCCGCCTTCAACCAATATGCATTCCCAATATCAGCAAAAAAGAACGATGTATTGGCTATCAGGATCGGAATATTCTTCCCAAATCATCCGAGCCTCTCTGGATCGCTTCAAAGACTCGTCGTGACGAGATTCAAAACCCATAACCATCGCGTCGAAAGCGACTATAAAATCAAAATGTTTGTCGTGAACTCCGAGTACTTTATCGAGATACTGACGAGATTGTGAGGCGTCGTTCTTTTGAAGATATTTGAGGGACTTCAAAAGTCTGTACGCTGATATAATTCTAAACATCTTTCATTCCGGATTGTGCTGGCGGATCATCAACGCCATCGAAAAAACTGTCCCTCTTTCACTGTCGCTACCTACCTCACTTCTTATACAACGCATCCATCCGCTCCTGATACCGCTCCCGGATCACATGCCGCCGGATCTTCATGCTCGGGGTCAGTTCCTCGTTCTCGATCGAGAAGGGCTCGTCGGCAAATTCGAAGCGGCGGACCTTTTCGATCACCGACAGGCTCTCGTTGACCCGGTCGATTGCTGCGCGCACCGCCGCCTTGAACGCCGGGTCGGCCTGGAGCTTGATGAAGTCATAGGCCACGCCCTGCGCGCGCGACCATTCCAGCGCCCATTCGGGGTCGGGGACGATCAGGCCGACCATATAGGGCTTGCGGTCGCCGGCGATCATCGCCTGCAGGATTTCCGGCTGCAGGGTGAGCATGCCCTCGACCTTCTGCGGCGCGACATTGTCGCCCTTGTCGTTGACGATCAGGTCCTTCTTGCGGTCGGTGATCGCGATCCGGCCGGCCTCGTCGATATGGCCGATGTCGCCGGTGTGCAGCCAGCCGTCCTTGAGCACCTTGTCGGTTTCCTCCTGGTTGCGCCAATAGCCGTGCATCACCAGTTCGCCGCGGACCAGGATCTCGCCGTCCTCGGCAATCCGGACCTCGGTGTCGATCATCGGCGGGCCGACCGTGTCCATTTTCAGGCCGGTACGCGGGCGGTTGCAGGCGATGATCGGGCCGGACTCGGTCTGGCCATAGCCCTGCAGCATGGTCAGGCCGAGCGACTGGAAGAAGATGCCGATTTCGGGATTGAGCGGCGCGCCGCCGGAAACCATCGCCTTGATCCGGCCGCCGAACCGTTGCTGCACCTTGGGGCGCAGGGTCTTGTCGAGGAACAGGTCCATCAGCCTGTCGCGCTTGCGGCCCTTGCCCTGCGCCTCGCGCTCGCCGATCGCCAGCGCCTTGCCGAGCAGATAATTGGGCATCCTGCCCTGTTTCTCGACCGTCTTGATCAGCCGGGCGCGCAGCACCTCGAACAGGCGCGGGACGACGACCATGATCGTCGGGCGCACTTCCTCGATATTGGAAGCGAGCTTCTCCAGCCCTTCGGAATAATAGATTTGCGCGCCGAGGCCGATCGGGAAAAACTGGCCGGCGCTATGTTCATAGGCGTGGCTGAGCGGCAGAAAGGAGAGGAACACCTCCTCGTCCCAGCCGAAGTCGGTCTCGATCACCTCGGCCGGGCCCTTGGTATTGTGCAGGATCGCGCCATGATGCTGCATCACGCCGCGCGGCTTGCCGCCGGTGCCGCTGGTGTAGATGATGCAGGCGGTCTCGTCGCGGGTGATGCTGGCGACCTGTTCGGTCACCTCGGCGACGTCGGAGTCGCTGCCCTGGACCAGGTCGTGCCAGCGGTAGAGATCGAAATCGCCGGACTGGCCGATGCGCAGGTCGGCGATGCCGATGATGATATTGGCGTCGGAGGAGCTGATCACCGAGGGCAGCAGATTCTTGGCCAGCTTGCCGTCGGAGACGATCACCGCATGGGCGCCGCTATTGTCGAGGATATGCTGGTGATCGGAGGCGGTGTTGGTGGTGTAGGTCGGCACGGTGATGCAGCCGGCGGCCATGATGCCGAGATCGGCGATGCACCATTCGGGCCGGTTCTCCGAGACCAGCATCACCCGGTCGCCCTTTTTCAGGCCGATGCGCTGCAGCGACTTGGCGAAGGCGGCGACCTGCCGGGCGGCCTCGGCCCAGCTGGTCGGTTGCCAGGCGCCATCGATCCTGGCGTGCAGGAATGGCTTGTCGCCGCCCTGCCGGGCGCGATCGAAAAACATCGATACCAGATTGGGATATTGGTCGATTTCGAGATAGCGGTTTCTTGCCTTCTTGCCGGCCACGCGATGGTTCCTCTCTCTCATGCTCCGGATGTTCGCCGGGCGGGATCATTGGCGAACGGACTAGCGCGGTTCGACCGAGCGGGCAATTATTTTGGTGAAAATGCAATTCGCTGCGCCG
>Ga0075467_10001830_pt1 | contig 17309 bp, 14 predicted proteins | sample DEB08_DNA_9_FD_75067 | JGI IMG/M metagenome (GOLD analysis project Ga0075467, IMG submission 75067) | Aqueous microbial communities from the Delaware River and Bay under freshwater to marine salinity gradient to study organic matter... | ecosystem: Environmental > Aquatic > Marine > Coastal ... | reverse complement strand
TGTTCCGCATCTGCTCGGGGCCGAACTGCGCTGCCTTTGCGGCCATGTATTCATCGGCGGCCTTCTCAAGGCGTTCGCGAATGACCTCTTGGTCGACACCGTCTTCCGCGGCCCATTCAAGAATCGGCACATCGATGCCCAGCGTTTCGCGTGCGGCCTGCTGCAGCCCTTCTGTATCCCATTGGTCCGCATAAGACCGAGGCGGCATGTTTAGGTCCACCAGATCCTCGATCACCTGATGGCGCATGTCGCGGGCAACCTCGGCGATGTCTTGCGCGCCCATGATATCCATCCGCTGGCCGAAAATGGCCTTGCGCTGATCGTTCATCACGTCGTCGAATTTGAGCAGTTGCTTGCGAATGTCAAAGTTCCGGCCTTCGACCTTGGCCTGCGCCTTTTCCAGCGACTTGTTGACCCACGGGTGAACGATGGCCTCGCCTTCCTTCATGCCAAGCGTCGACAGCATCTTGTCCAGCCGCTCGGATCCGAAAATCCGCATCAGGTCATCTTCCAGAGACAGGAAGAAACTGGATTTGCCCGGATCGCCCTGACGCCCGGAACGGCCGCGCAACTGGTTGTCGATACGGCGGGATTCGTGGCGTTCGGTTGCCAGCACGTAAAGGCCACCGGCGTCTTTCACGGCCTGTTCATCGGCCTTGTGCGATTCTTCGATCTGGGCACGCATGGCGGCGTGATCGCCGTCAGGGTTGGCGGCGATGGCCTCCATGATCTTGAATTCGACGTTGCCGCCCAATTTGATGTCGGTGCCGCGCCCGGCCATGTTGGTAGCGATCGTGACGGCGCCCAGCTTGCCTGCATCGGCGACGATCTGCGCTTCTTGCTCGTGCTGACGCGCGTTCAAGATGTTGTGCGGCAGTTCAGCCTTGGTCAGCAATTGACCCAAGAACTCTGATTTCTCGATGGATGTCGTGCCAACAAGAACCGGTTGACCCTTTTCATGCGCCTCGCGGATCGTTTGTACGATGGCCTCGAATTTTTCGCGGCCGGTGCGATAGACGGCGTCGTCGTCATCGATACGCGCAATTGGGCGGTTGGTCGGAATTTCCACCACGCCAAGACCGTAAATCTCGGCGAATTCCTCGGCTTCGGTGGCGGCGGTGCCGGTCATGCCGCCCAGCTTGTCGTATAGGCGGAAATAGTTCTGGAACGTGACCGAAGCGAGGGTGACATTCTCGGGCTGGATCTTGCAGCCTTCCTTGGCCTCGATTGCCTGATGCAGACCGTCGGACAGACGGCGACCGGCCATCATGCGACCGGTGAATTCGTCAACCAGCACAACCTCGTTGTTGCGGACGATATATTCCTTGTCCTTGTGAAACACCTTGTGCGCCCGCAGGGCGTTGGTCAGGTGGTGGACGATCGTGGTGCTTTCGGGGTCATACAGGCTTTGCCCCTCGGGCAGGATGCCTGCCTCGTGCAGACGATCTTCAAGAAAATCGTTGCCTTCGTCCGTGAACGATACGCCGCGGGTCTTTTCATCAAGGGTATAATGATCCTCGGTGACCTCGGGGATGATGGTGTTGATGGTCACGTAAAGGTCGCTGCGGTCCTCGGATGGGCCGGAAATGATCAGCGGCGTGCGCGCCTCGTCGATCAAGATGCTGTCGACTTCATCCACGATTGCGAAGTTATGGCCGCGTTGGGCCATATCCTTGAGCGATGCGCGCATGTTGTCGCGCAAGTAGTCGAACCCAAGCTCGTTGTTGGTGGCATAGGTGATGTCGGCGGAATATGCGTCGCGCTTTTCGGCGTCGGGCTGGCGCGGGTAGACGACGCCTGTGCTCATGCCAAGGGCCGCATAAACCTTGCTCATCCATTCGGCGTCACGCTTGGCGAGATAATCGTTCACGGTAACAACGTGCACGCCCTTGCCGGTCAGCGCATTCAGATATGCGGGGAAGGTCGCGACCAGGGTCTTGCCCTCACCGGTCTTCATTTCGGCGATATTACCCTTGTGCAGGAAGATGCCACCAATCAGCTGCACATCAAAGGCGCGCAGCCCCAGCGCGCGCTTTGCGGCCTCGCGGCAATTGGCGAAAGCTTCGGGCAGCAGATCGTCAAGTTCTTCGCCCGCCAGCGCGCGGTCGCGGAATTCGGCGGTTTTTGCCACAATCTCAGTGTCCGACAGCGCTTGAAAATCGGGTTCCAGCGCGTTGATGCGGTCAACCAGCGGGCGAACGGTTTTGACCAATCGGTCATTGGACGATCCGAAGACCTTTTTCGCGATAGAACCCAAGCCCAACATGCGTCTTAAACCTTTGTGTGCGGAGGCGGCGAAAGAACGCGCAGCCCACTATGCTCAATCATTCGTGTGGTGCATCCGGGTTGTTCGGCCCATCGCGGCGGTCTAGAACGACGACAAGATCGGCTCGGCCCCGATACGAAGCCCGTCAGGGACATAAGGGCCCGCCGGAAATGTGTCAACGCAGGCGGGCCCGCAAGGTGTGCGCCGCTGGAATGTAAAAAGGACTGTTCCCATGAAAAGACTACTGGCTGGTGCCGCGCTTTGCGCGATTTTGACCGCCCCTGCCTTTGCGCAGGACGAACCCAACGCCGAGACCGTCTTGGCCACGGTCAACGGAAACGCCATCACGCTTGGCCATTTGATTGCCATGGAACAGATGCTGCCCGCCGAGTATCGGCAGCTTCCCGATCAGGTCCTGTTCGAGGGAATGCTGGAACAACTGGTGCAGCAGCAAGTGCTGGCGGATGCCGCCGGTCAGAACCTGAGCACCCGGATGCAGTTGGGCCTTGATAACGAACGCCGGGCGTATCTTGCTGCGATGCTGATGGATGATGTCGCCATGGCGGAGGTCAGCGAGACCGAATTGCAGGCGGAATATGACGCGCAGTTCGGCTCTGCCGAGCCGGTGACCGAATTCAACGCCAGCCACTTCCTTCTGGAAACCGAAGAAGATGCGCAGGCGATGATCACGGCCTTGGCTGAAGGCGCAGATTTCGCCGAATTGGCGCAAGAGCACTCGACCGGACCGTCGGGCCCAAATGGCGGGCAGCTTGGCTGGTTCAGCGCGGGCATGATGGTTCCCGAATTTGAACAGGCTGTCTTTGGTCTGGAGGTTGGGGGCGTTTCCGAGCCCGTGCAGACCCAGTTTGGATGGCACATCGTCCTGCTGAACGACACGCGTGAGCAACAGCCGCCAGCACTAGACGAGGTGCGTGCCGAGTTGGTGGACGGTATTCGCCGAGCCCGTGTCGATGCGCAGATGGAACTGCTGAGCGCGGCCGCTGATATTGAGCGCCCCGAACTGGACATCGACCCAAGCGCCATCCGCAACGGCGACCTTTTGGGTGATTGAACGCAAATGAACACGCCCGATAACGCCAAGCCAAAGAAAACCGCGCCACCGGTGTCGCCCTTGGCGCCGGCCCGCTTTCCCGACCTGCCCGTCATCGACGGGGTGCGCTTTGCAACCGCCGAGGCAGGCGTGCGCTACAAGAACCGCACGGATGTGATGTTGGCCGAGATTTGCGAAGGCGCATCCGTTGCGGGCGTGTTCACGCGGTCATCGACCCGGTCGGCCCCCGTTCTGGATTGTCAGGCAAAACTTGCTGCCCTGCAGGATGGGGCGGCGGGTGGCTTTGCGATCATCGTCAATTCCGGCAATTCCAACGCCTTCACCGGTAAGGCCGGTGTTCACACGGTGGAGATGGTGACGGGTGAAACGGCGCGGACCCTTGGCGTTCCGGTGGGCCATGTCTTTTCGGCCTCAACCGGCGTCATCGGAGAGCCGTTCCCACCAGAGCGGATCACCAACGCGCTTGCGGGGTTGGTCGCTGGCTTGTCGCCCGACGGTGTGGCGGCGGCGGCGCGGGCCATCATGACGACCGATACGTTTCCCAAAGGCGCGGTTGCCGATGTCGTTCTGGGGGGTGTGACGGTCAAGATTGCCGGGTTCGCCAAGGGGTCGGGCATGATCGCACCGGATATGGCGACGATGCTATCCTATGTGTTCACCGATGCCGCAGTTTCGCGCGATGTGCTGCACGCCATGTTGGTGGATCAGACGACGCGCACCTTCAATGCAGTGACGGTAGACAGCGATACCTCCACCTCGGACAGCCTGATGCTGGTGGCGACCGGGCGTGCGGGCAACCCTGCGGTAGCCGATGCAAGCAGCGCTGATGGCCGCGCCTTTGCCGCCGCGTTGGAAGAAGTGTTGAAGGATCTTGCCCTGCAATTGGTGCGCGACGGCGAAGGCGCCACCAAGCTGGTCGAGGTGCGGGTGACTGGTGCCGCGTCTGACCGCGACGCCGAAAAGGTGGCTCGCGCGATCGCCGACTCACCCCTCGTGAAAACTGCCGTGGCCGGCGGAGACCCGAACTGGGGTCGCGTCGTGATGGCGGTCGGCAAGTCGGGCGCTGATGCCGACCGCGACAGGCTGAGCATCCGGTTTGGCGATATTCTGGTTGCCACGGATGGCTGGGTTTCGCCCAGCTATACCGAGGCTGAGGGGGCGGCCTACATGAAGCAGCAGGAGTTGGTGATTGCGGTGGATCTTGGCCTCGGCACCGGTGCCGCGACGGTTTGGACCTGTGACCTGACCCATGGCTATATCGAGATCAACGCGGACTATCGGTCTTGAAGTCCGATCTGGCAGAGCGTCGATGAAAGTCGTTCTGGTTGCGGCCGTGGCCCTCATCGACAAGGAGGGCCGCGTCTTGCTGGCGCAGCGGCCCGCAGGCAAGTCTATGGCGGGCCTGTGGGAGTTTCCGGGCGGCAAGGTCGAACCCGGTGAAACCCCCGAAATGGCGTTGATTCGGGAATTGCACGAGGAATTGGGCATCGAGACTTGGAAAAGCTGTCTTGCGCCGCTGACCTTCGCCAGCCACAGCTACGACGATTTTCACTTGTTAATGCCGCTGTTTGCCTGCCGCAAATGGGAAGGGATCGTGACTGGCCGCGAGGGTCAGGCGCTGGCATGGGCGCGGCCCGAAAAACTGCGCGATTACCCGATGCCCGCCGCCGATTTGCCCTTGATCCCGATCATCAGGGATTGGCTCTAGGCTGTGATCGTGTCGCTCCCCCCGACGTCCCAGAAACTTTTTTGTCGAAATGGCAAAATTTAACGTGAACTTGCGCAAACTTTGCCCCATCGTGGATGGATCAGTCGCTATTGGGGGATAGAACTGTGCTGACCACGATCACCGTCGGAAGTTGTGTGTCCATTCAGGGCATTCTCGTTAAGACCTTGGCGAACGGGCGCGTTGTCGTGCGCGTCGGCGAACAGATTTTCAGCGGCCGTCCAGTCGTCGCCTGATCAGGCGGCCTTGATGATGCCAGTATGGACCGACTGCTAGTCGATCCAGCCTTTCAGGTTTTCTTCCACGACCGTCGCCAACGCCCGGATATGCGCGTCATCGTCGTTGAGGCAGGGAATATACGTGAACTGTTCACCGCCCGCCTCCTCGAAGCTCTCGTGGATTTCCTCGTTGATCTCTTCCAGCGTTTCGATGCAGTCGGCGGAAAACGCGGGGGCGATCACGGCGATCTTCTTCTTGCCTGCTTCGGCCTGACGCGCGACCTCCTCCACGGTGTAGGGGGTCAGCCATTCTTCGGGGCCGAAACGTGATTGGAACGTGGTCATGATGTCCGCGTCATCCCAACCCAACCGCTCCTTCAGCAGACGCGTCGTTTTCTGACACTGGCAATGATAGGGGTCGCCCTCCATCAGGTAGCGTTTCGGCACGCCGTGGTAGGAACAGATCAAGATATCGGGGCGCTCTTCGATGGCCGCATAGGCCCGTTCGACCGATTGGGCCAGCGCCTCGATATAAAGCGGGTGTTCGTAATACGCCTCCACCGTGCGTACGGACGGCTGCCATTTCACATCCATCAGCGACCGAAAGAACTGATCGCAGGCGGTGGCCGACGTGGCCCCCGCATAATGCGGGTAAAGCGGGAAAAACAGAATCTTCTGGCACCCTTGCGCCAGCAGTGCGTCCACCTTGGACTTGGTTGAGGGGTTGCCGTAGCGCATGCAATAGTCAACGACCACCTTGTCGCCATAGCGTTCTTGCATGGCGGCAGCCATCTTGGCCGTCTGGTCCTTGGTGATGGTGGCCAGCGGGCTTTCGTCGGCCGCGTGGTTCCAGATGGATTTGTAGGCCGCGCCGGAACTGAACGGCCGCTTGGTCAGAATGACAAGCTGCAACAGCGGCTGCCAGATCCATGGCGAATAATCGATCACGCGCTTGTCCGAAAGAAACTCGTTCAGGTAGCGGCGCATCGACCAGTAATCATAGTTGTCGGGCGTGCCGAGGTTGGCCAACAGAACGCCCACCTTGCCGAACCGCACTGGCGGATGATCGGAGGGGGCGTGGTCCAACTTGGTCGCGGGTGTTTGCTGCATCATGTTCATCTGTGGCGTCACCTTAGTCATCCGAGCGGTCATGGACCGGAGAGGCGGTTTCGTCAAACTCGGTTGTGGCAAGTGCGTCGGCAAGGCGCGTCTTGGCACTGCCGGGGCGGAGCGGTTTGGGCTGGTTGTCGGCGGGTGCCCACCCGGTCAGAAAGATCAGATCGAAAGTCGCGCGGATGCGCGCATCCTCGGCTGGAAAGTGGTCTGCATAAACCGTGGCCATGCGATTGAACAGGGCACGAGGTGTCGGGTTGCGGTGACGCGCGGCAAGCGCGTTGCGTTCACCCATGTCGCGCAGATCTGCCATCAGGTCAAATGCGGTGCCATAGGTCACGGTCTTGCGCAAGGTGTCGGCCACCGGCAGGGCAAGCCCCGCGCGCTGCAGCAGCGCGCCCATGTCGCGCACCTCTGCCATCGGGGCCACGCGGGGGGACAGGCCGCCAAGCACCTCTGCCTCTGCCTCTGCCAAGGCGACCCGCAGTTCCACCAATGTTTCGCCGCCGAAACTGACCGACAGGAACAGGCCATCGGGTTGCAGGGCGCGGCGGCACTGCACCAGCTGACCAACCGGATCGTCGGCCCAGTGCAGGGTCATGGCGTGGATCACAAGGTCATGGGCGCCCGGCTGCAGGGTCAGGGTCGCATCGGGTGCGACGCAGGTGGCACCGGGAAACACTGGCGCCCAAAAATCGGGAAAAGCCGTCACGATCGCTGGCTTTGTAAAGACTCTGTTAACGTCGATGAGTCTTTCCTGAAGCTCGATCTGCGCCTCTGCATGAAGAAACCCTGCGCGGTCCAATCGTGCCCGTGCCCGCATGCGCGCAAGGGCCTTGGGGTCCGCCAACTGCGGTGTCTGGGGCGTTGGCAATTTCACCACGAGGATCCTGTTTGGATTATTCGATGCAACTTAGGGGGATGGAATGAGATTGCAAACCGCGATCCGTGCGGTGTTTCCGCCCGAATGCCTGTGCTGTGGTGATCGTGTGGAAACCGCGTTCGCCATATGTGGTGGCTGCTGGGCCGATACGCCCTTCATCCTCGGGGCCGCGTGCGGGCTCTGCGGCGTTCCGCTTCCCGGCAAGGCCGAGAGGGACGAGGTGTTGCGTTGCGACGACTGCCTGACAATCGCCCGACCGTGGGATGCCGGGTGCGCCGTGTTTGTCTATGCGGGCAATGCCAAGCGGCTGGTGTTGGGTCTGAAACATGGCGACCGGGCCGAGGTTGCGCGCGCTGCGGGCCCCTGGATGGCACGGGCGGGCGGCGATCTGCTGGCGGGTGACCCGCTGATCGTCCCGGTGCCGCTGCACTGGCGTCGGTTGTTGACGCGGCGGTTCAACCAATCTGCCTTGCTGGCCCATGCGCTTGCCCGTGAAACGGGCCGGACGTGCCTTCCCGACGCGTTGGTGAGGGTCAGGTCCACCGGCAGTCAGGACGGGCGGAACCATGCGGCGCGGTTTGCCAACCTTGAAGGCGCAATTCGCCCGCACCCGGCCCGTGGCAAGTGGCTTGCCGGTCGCAATGTCGTGCTGATCGATGATGTCATGACCTCTGGCGCAAGCTTTGCTGCGGCGACCGCGGCATGTATAGCTGCGGGGGCCGTGAACGTTCGCGTGATCGCTCTGGCGCGCGTTGCCAAGGATGCCTAACTAAGCAGTCATCCAAAAAAATAACGAGGGACATCAGCACCATGACCAACGTCGAAATCTATACCTCGCCGCTGTGTGGTTATTGCCATGCCGCAAAGCGTTTGCTGGCTGACAAGGGTATCGGCTATGCGGAATACAACGTCGCCAGCGATCCCGAAAAACGCCAAGAGATGCTGGGCCGAGCCAATGGCCGTCACACGGTTCCACAGATATTCATCGGGAGCGTGCATGTTGGCGGATACGACGACATGGCCAAGTTGGACCGTGACGGCAAGCTGGATGCTATGCTTGCGGCCTGAACCCCGCGACTACGTGCCTCTTTCACTGTGACCATCATTGGGGCTTTACTCTGCCCATGACCTCGCTTGATGACCCGCTCGCCATTGCACTGTTCAGTGAGATGTTCATGGCCGATCAGTTGGCCAGGAACAGGTTGGCGCGTGCGTTGCCCAAAGGAATGGAGCTGAGCCATTTCTCGGTGCTGAACCACCTTGCCCGTAGCGCCGAGGAACGGTCCCCCGCACAATTGGCGCGCATGTTTCACCTGACGCGCGGGGCGATGACAAACACCTTGAACAAGCTTGAGTGGGCAGGTCACGTGCACATCCGCCCCGATTGGGATGACGCCCGGCGCAAGTTCATCTCGATCAGTCCGTCGGGCCGCGCAGCGCGCGATGCCGCATTGCAGGCGATCGCCCCGATCCTGTCACAGACGGCCCGCGAAATTGGCCCGGACCGGGTGCGCGCCGCACTGGCCGTCATCCGCGAGATGCGGGTGCGGCTGGAAGACGAGGAAGACTAGGGTTTCGTTGCCGCAGTAACGTAATTCACGCTGAGGTCACGATCCGAAAGCGACCATGACCATGTGATCGGGTTGAAGACAAACCCCTTCCGGTCCACAGGGGTCAGACCGGCCCGCTCGATCAATGCAAAAAGTTCGTTTGGCGTGATGAACTTGTTCCATTCATGCGTGCCCTTCGGCAGCCAACGCATGACATATTCCGCCCCCACAATCGCCATTGCAAAGCTTTTGGGGTTGCGGTTGATCGTGGAACAGATGTGCAGCCCACCGGGTTTCAACAATTGCTGGCAGGCGGTCAGATAGGCCTGCGGGTCGGCGACATGTTCGACGACCTCCATGTTCAGGACGACGTCGAACTGTTCGCCTGCCGCTGCCATCGCTTCTGCGGTCGTGTGGCGGTAATCGATCGTCAGCCCTGATTCCTCAGCATGAACCTGTGCCACCGGAATGTTCCGTTCGGCGGCGTCTGCGCCGACCACATCGGCGCCCAACCGGGCCATCGGTTCCGCCAACAGCCCCCCACCACATCCGATATCAAGGATTCGCAGCCCGGCGAACGGCGCATCGGCGGTCAGGTCGCGCCCGAATTCGGCGGCAATCTGGCTGGTGATGTAGTCAAGCCGGCACGGGTTCAGCATATGCAGTGGCTTGAACTTGCCGTTGGGGTCCCACCATTCGGCTGCCATCGCCTGAAATTTGGCTATCTCGTGGTCATCGACCGTGTTGGTTGCCGTGTTCATGGACATCCCCTTGCGTGTTTGTCACTCTGGCCCTGTTTCGGCCCCCGCATGGTCTATATAGGAACGTTATGGACAAGTTCTCTGGCCAAAAGCGCGCAGCTGCACATCTCTTTCCGCCGATCGACCCGTTTGATCAGCGGATGCTGGATGTGGGCGACGGCCATCACATCTACATGGAACAATGCGGCAACCCGAACGGTGCCCCCGTGGTGGTGCTGCATGGCGGACCGGGAGGCGGGTGCAGCCCGGCGATGCGGCGGTATTTCGATCCGGCGGATTGGCGGATTATCTTGTTTGATCAACGTGGATGTGGCCGGTCGCGGCCCCATGCGTCGATACGCAACAACACGACGTGGCATCTGGTGGCGGATATCGAGCGTATTCGAAATACGCTGGGGATCGAACGCTGGGCCGTATTCGGCGGCAGTTGGGGCGCAACGCTGGCGCTGGTCTATGCGCAAACCCACCCCCACGCTGCGGCCTATCTGGCGCTTCGCGGCGTGTTCTTGTCCACGCAACGCGAACTTGACTGGTTTTATGGCGGAGGTGCCGGGCAGTTCTGGCCCGAGCAATGGGCCAAATTCGAAAGCCTCGTCCCCGAGGAGGAACGCAGCGATCTGATTGCCGCGTATAACCGCCGCCTTTTCTCCGGCGACCTGATGGAGGAAACCCGGTTTGCCCGGTCTTGGGCATCATGGGAAAATGCGCTTGCGACCATGGACAGCGACGGTGGCAGCGGCGAAAGCCCTGCGGATTACGCCCGTGCCTTTGCCCGTCTGGAAAACCATTATTTCGTCAACAAGGGATTTCTGGAACACGACGGACAGATCCTGAACAATCTGCACCGCATCGCCCACATCCCCGGCGTGATCGTGCAAGGACGCTATGATATGATCTGCCCACCTATTTCGGCGCACAAGCTGGCCAACGGTTGGCCAAGCGGGCGTTTGCAGATGGTCAAGGCAGCGGGTCATGCACTGTCCGAACCCGGCATCAGTCAGGAACTTGTGAAGACGATGAAGGTTGTTGGCGAACGCCGCGCGAAATTCGGGCTTTAGGTGGGGCCTCAGGACAGGCCGAATTCGTCAAAGACCCGCGCATAGATTTCCCGCTTGAACGGCACGATAGCCGCCAAAAGATCGGTTGCCGTCATCCATTTCCAAGATGAAAACTCGATGTCCTTGTAGTGCAGATTGATGACGCTGTCGGACGCGGTCAGGGTCATGTGGAACCACATCTGTTCCTGCCCGCGATACTTCCCGTTCCAACGGGTGCCGATGACTGCGGCAGGCAGATCATACCGCACCCAGTCGGCGGTGTGCCCAATCAGACGGACATGATCGGACGCGACGCCGGTTTCTTCCAGCAACTCGCGATAGGCGGCTTCTTCGGGTGTTTCGCCCCGGTCGATCCCGCCTTGGGGCATCTGCAGCGCGGGCGTCGCCATGTCCGCGCGTTGTCCCGCAAATACCAGTCCGTCGGCGTTGCTAAGCACAACGCCGACGCAAGGTCGATACGGCAAGGCCGCAATCTGATCAGGGGTCATCTGACCCGCCAATCAGTTGCGCGACGGGCCAAGCGCGCTGAGGCCGGTCAGGATGTCGATGGCATAGGCCAGCTGATAATCCTCGTTCCGCAACTGAGCGGTCGCTTCGGCAGTCGCGCGCTCTTCCTCCAGCAACAGGCGTTGATCCTCGGTCAGGGTCGAGTTTTCGAACGCGCCCCGCAATGACGCCTCGTTGCGACGGGGATTTCCCTCGTCCTCTTCCGTTTCAATCGGATCGCGTTGTTCAACCAGAATATCCGGTGCGACCCCAAGGGCCTGGATAGAGCGGCCCGACGGCGTGTAATACAAAGACGTGGTCAGCCGCATCGCGCCATCGCCCGCCAAGGGCATGACCGACTGTACCGACCCTTTGCCGAAACTGTTGGTGCCCACGATCACCGCGCGGCGGTGATCTTGCAGGGCGCCAGCCACGATTTCGGACGCCGACGCGGACCCGCCATTGATCAGCACCACCATCGGCAGCCCCTCGATCAGATCACCGGGGGTTGCGTTGTAACGTTCACCATCTTCCGGTTGGCGCCCGCGCGTCGACACGATTTCACCCTGTTCAAGGAAGGCGTCGCTGACGCGGATCGCCTGACTTAGCAGGCCGCCGGGATTGTTGCGCAGATCCAGCACCACGCCGTTCAGGTTTTCAATTCCGCCCACTTCTTCGATCAGATCGTTCAGGCCGTCGCGCAAGTTGGGATAGGTTTGATCGTTGAAGGTGGAAACCCGCAAGATCCCGGTGTTCCCCTCCAACCGACTGCGCACAGCCGTCAGGCGGATCCGGTCGCGCACGATGGCGATATCAAACGGCTCCGGCTCGTCCTCGCGCACGATGGTGATGATGATTTCCGACCCGATAGGCCCACGCATCAGATCAACCGCCTGTTCCAGCGTCAGACCCAACAACGCCTCTCCGTCCACATGCGTGATGAAATCGCCGGCCTCGACGCCGGCCTCCATCGCGGGGGTGTCATCCATTGGCGTGATCACGCGCACGAAGCCGTCTTCTTGCGTCACCTCGATACCCAGCCCGCCAAATTCGCCGCGGGTCTGCACCTGCATCGAATCGAAATCGCGCGGCGGCAAATAGCTCGAATGCGGGTCAAGCGATGTCAGCATGCCGTTGATCGCCGCCTCGATCAGTGCCGCTTCGTCAACTTCTTCCACGTATTGGGAACGGATCCGCTCGAAAATGTCACCGAACAGATCAAGCTGTTCATAGACAGATGCGCTTTGCCCGCTTTCTTGTGCAATCAGCGGGCCGGTGACCTGAGTGGTGATCAACACCCCTCCCGCGATCCCGCCAATTGCTGCCATCACAAATCTCTTCATTTCCACCTGATCCTTGTCCTAATCGATGGTGAACCAATCGGTCGGGTCCACGGGCTCTCCGGCCTCTCTCAACTCTATATAAAGCGACTCTGTCCGCGGGATACCACCACCTTGGGCTGCAGGAACGATCAATTCTTCGCTTTCGACACGCGCACCGCCCATCAAGGCAAGCGGAGCGCCGATTGTCACGATCTCGCCTTGGGTCACGAACAGGTCGCTCACTCCTGCCAGAACCAGAAGATAGTCACCATCCGGCTCAAGGATAATGACATTTCCGTAATCCAGCAGCGGGCCTGCATAACGGACGCTTGCGGCCCAAGGTGCGGTCACCAATGCCCGGGGTCGGGTGGCAAGCACCAGACCGGGCCGGGCGACGCCTGCGGCATCAGCCTCGTTGAAGCCACGTAATGTGACCCCAAGCGCCGGAAACGGCAGGCTGCCGCGCGCATCGGTGAACCCGGCTGCCGTGGCATCTGTCAAACCGGCATGGTCGGTTTCGCGCAGGTTGGCGGCGAACCCGTCCAACGAGGTGGCGCTTGCCAGCAGGGCCGTCATGGCGGCCTGATCTTCGGAATAACGCTCGGGCAGAACCCGCCGGTCCGCAATCGCCTGTGACAGGATGCTGCGCGCGGTCTGCACACCATCCAGCGCATCGGACAATTGGTTGACCGCGCTTTCTTGCACCGCCCGCAATATTGCCACTTCTTGCAGCTGTTCGCGCAGGGCCAAGGCCTCGGCGGCGACCGCGGGCGTGACGTCGGCAAGAATCATCCCGGATCGCGCGGTGCCAATCGGCCCGGCGGGGTGCAGCATCAACAGCGGGGCGGGCGCACCTTCAATGGTTTGCAGCACGCCAAGAAGGCGCGCCAGCCGATCCCGCTCGGCCTCGAAGACCAACATGATGGTCCGCTCACGCAGGGCGGCGCGGCGGGTCCCTTCGCGCAGGGCCAACAGACCCTGTTCGTAGGCGCGCACGGTTTCTGTCAGCGCCTCCACCCGGTCGCGGGCACCATCCGCCTCAGACAGGGCGATGGCCGCGTTTTCCAGCATTTCGGCGGCCCGCGTGGCCGTCTCTATCGGATCGATGTCGGCCCGCGCTGCCCCGCTTGCAGCGATCAGAAATGCGCACAGAAGGGCGGCCTTATTCATGATATCAGGCTTTCGCCCGTCATTTCCGCAGGTTTCTGCAGCCCCATCAGCGCCAACAGGGTGGGCGCAATGTCTGCAAGGCGCCCATCGTGCAGCTGCGCGCCTTCCGGCCCGCCAACCATGATCACGGGCACCGGGTTCAGGGTGTGGGCCGTATGCGGCCCCCCCGTTTCCGGATCTATCATCATATCGCAATTGCCGTGATCCGCCGTAACGATCATGGCGCCACCGGCGGCTTTCAAGGCGTCAACCGCGCGGCCAAGCCCGGCATCCACGACCTCACAGGCCTTGATGGCGGCTGGAATATTGCCGGTATGGCCGACCATGTCGGGGTTGGCGTAATTCACCACAATCAGGTCATAGCCCGCGCCGATGACCTCAACCAGTCGGTCGGTCACCTCGGCAGCGCTCATCTCGGGCTGCAGGTCATAGGTCGCCACGTGCGGCGATTTCGCCATGTAGCGGTGTTCACCAATCTCGGGCTCTTCCTTGCCGCCGTTCAGGAAGAATGTGACATGCGGATATTTCTCGGTTTCGGCCAGACGAAACTGGCGCAGGCCGTGTTGCGCCACCCATGAACCCAACGTGTTGACGATGGTCTGTTTCGGGTAGGCCGCCTGCATATAGGCGTTATGGCTGGTGGAATAATCCACCATGCCTAACCGCACGGACAGGTCGGGGCGGGGTCCGCGCGCAAACCCGTCGAAATCGGGGTCGCCGATCGCGGCAAGAATTTCACGCGCCCGGTCGGCGCGAAAGTTCAGACAAAATAGCCCGTCGCCCGCCTTTGCCCCATCGTAATCGCCGATCACGGTTGCGGGAATGAATTCATCGGTCTTGCCATCTTCGTAGGCCGTGGTGACGGCTGCAAGGGCGGTTGCTGCGGTTGCGGTCCCCTTTCCCTCGATCATGGCACGATAAGCAGTTTCCACCCGATCCCAACGATTGTCCCGATCCATTGCGTAGTAGCGCCCGATCACGGTGCCGATCCGGGCCGTGTCCGGCAGGTCACCTGCAAACGCCGTCAGCAATGGCTTGGCCGTTGTTGGCCCCACATCGCGACCGTCCGTGATGGCGTGCACCACCACCGGAACACCCGCTGCGGCAATCAGGTTCACGGCCTCTTGGACGTGCCGAACATGGCCATGCACCCCGCCGTCCGAGATGACGCCCATCAGGTGGGCGGTTCCGCCGTTCTTCCGCAACGTGTCGATGAAGGACAATATGGCCGGGTTCCGCTGGAAACTGCCATCCTCGATCGCAAGATCGATCTGCCCCAGATCCATCGCCACGACGCGCCCGGCGCCAATGTTCGTGTGCCCGACTTCCGAGTTTCCCATCTGACCTGACGGCAGGCCGGCGTCACGTCCATAGGTGGTCAGCGTGGCGTGCGGGCAGGTTGCCATCAACCCGTCCATGGTCGGGGTATTGGCAAGCAGGGGGGCGTTACCCTCGCGATGCTGGCCGATGCCCCAGCCATCCAGAATGCACAAGACAACAGGGCGGGGGGAGGCGGTCATGGGCGGCATCCTTCTGTTGCAACTGTTCTAAGGGGCCATGCAGGGGGGTTCAAGGCTGGTGGCGGCTGCGTTGGCGGCGATGCGCTGCCGCATCGTGATCAAGGTGTTTCAATTGCTTTGGATTTATCGGTTTCTCGCCGCGTCGAATGCAGGCCGGTGACTTATTCCCGCCGTTTCCGGCCTCTATCCGCTGGTATCGCCAGCCACGATCCGGAGCGATGCGCCCATGCCCTACCGCGACAATCCACTTTACGATCAGCAGTGGCATTTCGATCTGGTCGGCGACATCGAAGCGGTCTGGATGGATTATAGCGGCGTGGGCGTGGTCGTCGCCGTCTACGACGATGGCGTCGAAGATACCCATGCCGATCTGGCAGGCAATTACGATCGCGCCCTCGAACTTGGATATGACGATGGCGACCCCAACAGCACCAGCGATTCCCATGGCACCGCAGTGGCTGGCATCATCGCCAGCGGTCACAACGATGTGGGCGGTATCGGGGTGGCTTGGGGGGTCACCCTTGTGGGTGTGGACTATCTTGTCGACCTGCAAGGCGGCATGAACAACCTTCAATCGATCCGCGACATGGCCAATTTCGACGTCATCAACAACAGTTGGGGCTACGGCGCCACATTCAACAGCGCGCTGGATATCTTCAACAGGTTCGGCTGGGTTGATGATACATACCGCGCGACGATCGACGTTGTCGCGCAAGGGCGCGGCGGGCTTGGGTCCATCATCGTCAAAGCGGCCGGCAACGACGGAACGACCTTGTTCTCAAGCGCGCAGAATGACGGGTTGAACACGGCGCACACCATCATCGCTGTTGCGGCCGCTGAGCCGGATGGCTGGGTGTCGAACTACTCGAACTGGGGGGTGAACCTTTTGGTTGCCGCCCCGGCCGCCGGGGTGACAACCGACCGCTCCGGCGCTGCGGGCTATCGGTCCGGGGACTATGTTTCCGGGTTCAACGGAACATCCGCCGCCACCCCCGTGGTGTCGGGTGTCGTGGCCCTTGTCCTTGATGCGAACGAAGCACTGGGGTGGCGCGATGTGCAGAACATCCTTGCCATCTCGGCCAGCCATACCGGGTCGGGTTTCGGGACCGCCGCCGCCGGATCTGAGGATGGCGCGTGGTTCGCCAATGGCGCGGAAAACTGGAACGGCGGCGGCCTGTCCTACAACGTAAGCTACGGTTTTGGCATGATCGATGCGTTTGCCGCCGTGCGCATGGCCGAGGTCTGGCTGACGCTCCATGATCAGGCGGCCGTATCCAGCAACGAGGTCGTTCTTACTGCGGACGACATCGGGCCAGCGCGCCCGATTTCCGACTTTGCAGCCGTGTCCGCGACAATCACCGTGACGGACGACATCATGGTCGAACATATCTACGTCACCGTCCAGATGACCCATTCCTATCTGGGTGACCTGACGATCTCGCTGGTGGCGCCCGATGGCGGCGAATTCCTTCTTTCTGCCGGGAACGGATCCAGCGCCGGTATCAACGGTTATACCTGGGGCGTCGCCGCCGCGCTGAACATGTCGTCTCAAGGTGACTGGACCTTGCTGATATCGGATGATTTCATCAATGATCAGGGCCAGCTGACTGACTGGCAACTGCACTTCCACGGCGCATTGCCCACATCGGATGACGTCTATCATTTCACTGATGATTTCCTCGAATATGCGGGTGTAACGCCCGCCCGGGGCAACATCACTGATGTCGATGGTGGCGAAGACTGGGTCAACCTTGCGGCGGTAAGGGCCTCCTTGGCCGTATCCCTGTCACAAGGTGGCACGATAGCCGCAGACGGCGTCTTGTGGGCCACATTGGCCAATGGGCAGTCGATCGAGAACGCAGTGACCGGCGATGGCAACGACACGGTCGATGGGTCCGAGGGCGCGAACCATATCCTGACCCGACGCGGCGACGACCTTGCCAATGGTCATGGCGGTGCCGACCGGATCGAAGGGTTTGGCGGAAACGACACACTGCTCGGGGGCCATGGCGATGACGCCCTGTTCGGGGATGAAGGCGAGGATTCCCTTGTTGGCGGTTCTGGTCGTGACACGATTTTTGGTGATGCCGGGTTTGACACGATCGAGGGTGGGTCCGGTGCGGATGTGATCGACGGGGGCGCGCAGGCCGATCTGTTGCGCGGC
>Ga0075467_10001829_pt1 | contig 17316 bp, 15 predicted proteins | sample DEB08_DNA_9_FD_75067 | JGI IMG/M metagenome (GOLD analysis project Ga0075467, IMG submission 75067) | Aqueous microbial communities from the Delaware River and Bay under freshwater to marine salinity gradient to study organic matter... | ecosystem: Environmental > Aquatic > Marine > Coastal ... | reverse complement strand
GATTCTCCTTCTTTATTTTTATCGTTAGAAGAATGACATGCAGTCTGAACAAATAGTGTGATGATGGCAAACAGAAAAGTGAACTTTTTCATAAGTACTTAATTTTTTAGACTAGGTCGTTTATATTATATAACCTTTCAGAAAAATACAAAAAAAAACCTTCACTAAAAGTGAAGGTTTTCTTGAATATAATAAATGTGTTATTAATGCTTTTTAAAAATAATTTCCATTTTTTCACGTTCTTGAACAGCTAATTCTGGATCTACCAAAATTCTTCCGCTATGCTCATCGGTGATGATTTTTTTACGCGAAGCTATTTCCATTTGTACCTGTGGAGGAATGGTAAAGAATGAACCGCCAGAAGCGCCTCTTTCAACAGCAACAACAGCCAAGCCATTTTTTACGTTTTTACGTATACGTTTATAAGCCTTTACTAGGCGATCTTCAATTTTTCCTTCAAATTTTTCAGATTCCTTTATTAAAGCTTTTTCTTCTTTTTCAGTTTCTGAAAGTATTTCATCTAACTCACCTTGTTTGTGTTTCAAATGATCCTCACGAGCATTAACACGAACGGCAGTTTCTTCAATGACCAATGTTTTTTGTTCAATTTGAGCCCTGAATTCATTGATGTGCTTATCGGCTAACTGAATTTCTAATTCTTGAAATTCAATTTCCTTGCTCAAAGAATTATACTCACGATTATTTCGAACATTATCTTGCTGAGTCGTGTATTTTTTTATCAATGTCTTAGCTTCTTCGATAAGGTTCTTTTTAGATTTAATTCCTTCCTCAATAACTTCGAGGTCAGTTTTTAACTTATCGAGACGGGTATTCATACCTGCCACTTCATCTTCAAGGTCTTCAACTTCTAAAGGAAGTTCTCCTCTCACATTTCTTATCTCATCAATTCGAGAGTCAATTAGTTGAAGATCATATAATGCTCTTAACTTCTCTTCTATTGTAATTTCGGTTTTTGTTGCCATATTTTAAAAATAGCTAATAGGATTTGTGTTTGTTTGCGCTAAAACGACTGCAAAATTAGTGATTTTTTTGTTAAGGAAAGAATGTAGAAGGTCTTTTGTGAATTGTTCACTTTCATAATGCCCAATATCCGTTAAAAGGATGGAGTTTTCGGCTTTAAAAAAATCGTGATACTTGAGGTCTGATGTCACAAATGCATCAGCACCAGCCCCTTTGGCCGCCTCAATTGCAAAGCTGCCACTACCACCTAAAACCGCAACTTTTTTAATTGTAGTACTATTTAATTTAGAATGTCTAATACAATCTGTCTTCATTGTCGTCTTTATGAATTTTAAGAACTCTGTTTCATTCATATCTGAAGCTAACTCACCTACCATGCCCATACCAATATGCTGATTCTTATTTTCTAGTGTTGTAATTTCGTATGCTACTTCTTCATAAGGGTGCGCCTTAAGTAATGCTGTTATAATAGAAGATTCTAGATGTTTTTGATATGTCACGGAAATTTGTGATTCCTCTTCAAAATGTAGATTTCCTTTTTTTCCTAGCGTAGGGTTGGCTGTTTCATTTGGATTAAAACTTCCTGTTCCTGTTGATGAGAAACTGCAGTTGGTGTAATTGCCAATTTCTCCAGCACCAGCTGCGAATAGTGCGAGACGGACTTTAGTGGCCTGCTCCGTTGGCACATACGTGATTATTTTTTTTATTGTATTGCTTTGAGGGATTAAAATTTGTTTATTCTTTAATTGAAGTTTCTCACAAATCATGGCATTTACGCCATTCCAAGCGTTGTCTAAGGCTGTATGAATCGCGTAAATAGCAATATCATGCTTTATTGCCTTTGCAACTACACGTTCGACATAAGTCGCGCCAGTTATTTTTTTTAAGCCTGTAAAGACAATTGGATGAAAACTTACAATCAAGTTGCAATTGCTCGATATAGCCTCATCAATTACAGTTTCAAGAGTGTCTAAAGTAACTAGAACCCCTGTTATTACTGTATTCTTATCGCCAATGAGTAATCCAGTATTGTCAAAGTCTTCCGTGTAAGATAAGGGAGCAAGTTCTTCAAGAATGGATGCGACGTCTTTAACCTTCATCGTTTTTATTTTAAGGTAAAGATAAAAAAGTTACTTTCGTTGAATGAATTTATTTCGGAAAATCCTGATTCCATTTTCTCTTTTATACGGAGGTGTAGCTGCCCTTAGAAATTCCTTTTATGAAAAAGGTTTATTTAAAAGTAAAAGTTTTGATAAGCCTGTTATTTGTGTTGGAAATCTTTCCGTTGGTGGCACAGGTAAATCCCCAATGATTGAATATTTAATAGAATTCCTAGTGAAGGACTTTAGGGTTGCGGTCTTGAGTAGGGGGTACAAGAGAAGGACTACAGGCTTTAGAGAAGTACTTGTAGAAAGCACGGTACAAGAGGTTGGTGATGAACCGTTACAGTTTAAGCAAAATTTCCCGAAGGTTACAATTGCGGTTTGCGCGAATAGACAAGAAGGAATTGAAAGACTTCAGGACAGAGCAGATATCATTTTATTGGACGATGCTTTCCAACACAGAAGGGTACGTGCATCGACAAATATATTGTTGACACCTTTTAACGATTTGTATATAAATGATTTGGTTGTTCCGGCCGGTAATTTAAGAGAGTTTAGGTCGGGTGCTAAACGTGCAGATATTATTGTCGTAACTAAATGTCCTGAAGGAGTTGCCTACTCTGCTTTGCAAGAGATTCAACGAAAGATGAAACTCCAAGAGCATCAGAAAATTTATTTTTCTAAAATTAGTTATGAGGAGTCGATTTATGGGCCAACCGAGAAGCTTCCGTTAAATTATCTTCGAGATAAAAAGTTCACCTTAGTTACGGGAATAGCTAAACCGAAAGCATTGGTCGATTTCTTGGAACGAGAAAAGTTTACTTTTAATCATAAAAAATATCCTGATCATCATGATTTTTCAATGTCTGAAGTGTCGAAATTAAAGAGAAATGAAATTATCTTAACGACAGAGAAAGACTATATGAGACTTCAACCAAAACTTGGAAAGTTTGCGATTTATTACTTGCCAATTAAAACTATAATTTTAAGGGAACAGGAAAGTTTTTTTAGGAAATCTATACTTGACAGTATTGATAAAAAGCGTTTTAGCTAGAAGCTATTGTTTCAGTTTTAGCGATGATAGTTCGGTATATTTTTTCGAAAAAATCTTCAGGTTTAAATGGCTTCGGAATAATTTCATTAAAACCAGCACGATAAAAATCGTCTAAATTTTCATCAATGGTTACAGCAGTCAATGCAAGAATTGGTAAGTCGGGGTCAAACTCTCTTATCTTTTGAGTTGCTTCAATTCCACTTATGCCAGGCATATGAATATCCATTAATACAACGTCAAAAGTATTTTCTTTCACCATTTTAATTGCATCCATACCATTGTCTGCAACCAAACAGTTCATCTTGTTTTTCTCCAAGATTTTTTTTGTAATCATTTGATTAATTTTATTATCCTCTACAACAAGTACATTCTTGTTTTCTAGAGCTAAATAGTCTATGTCGTAAGTGATATTTTTAGGACTTGACTCATCGCCGATTTCTTCCGAAACTTGAAAATTAATATTAAACCAAAACTTAGAACCTTTGCCTAACTGACTTTCAAGTTGAATTTTACTATTCATTAATTCAAGCAAATTTCTCACAATTGAAAGACCCAAGCCAGTTCCTCCAAATTTTCTGTTAATTTGGAGTGATCCTTGAGAAAAGGTTTCGAATATACTTTTTTGTTTCTTCTTGGAAATACCAACACCGTTATCTTCAATTTCAAAGTGCAATGAAATTTTATCATTGATTCGCTCTAAGTTCTGAACACGAACAAATACATCACCATTTTGCGTAAATTTAACAGAATTACCAATTAAATTTATAAGAATCTGAGACAGCTTTAAAGGATCTCCAGACAAAGTATTTGGAATGCTTTCATCAAATTCAAGATGAATTTTGGTTTTCCGATCATCTGCAGATTTTTTTAACGCAATAATAACGTCCTTCATTCGCTTCTTAAGGTTGAAAGTGGTTTTTTCTACTTCCACCTTATTTGCTTCCAACTTATTTAAATCGAGAATGTTATTTATGAGGGATAATAAATATTCCCCCGAAAATTTCAATGAATTTAAATGCTCTTTCTGGTTCTCTTTTGGATTCTCCTCTAAAAGTAAATGGGTAAGGCCTGTAACTGCATAAAGAGGAGTTCGCAATTCATGAGTAATCGTAGAAAGAAACTGTGCTTTAGCAAGAGATGCTTTTTCTGCTTTTTCTTTTGCAAGCATTAGTTCATTGTTCTTATCCTGGAGCAACTCATTTGCTTTAGCTCTTAAATTATTGTTTTTATACAAGGATAAAGTCAATAGGGATAGGATGATGATTAGTGCGACACTAAGACCATTGGTTAGTTTACTGAAGTTTATTGACCTCTTGCTTTTGTCAAGGTCGTTTTGCAAATTGGCATTGATTTCATTTAGCCCACCAAGGCTCAATTCCAAGTCTAGTCCCGCAGAAATTGCAGCAATATATACTTGTTGGATGGAGTCTTTTTCTGATAAATATTTAATTAAATTTCGCTCTCCTGCTTCATAATCCTGCTCGTCGAATGCAATAATCGAAGTGATTTTATAACTATCAATTTTTAAATTCGAATAATTGTTGGATTCAATTATATTACTTGCAATTTCAAGCGCATTCTTTGCCAAGATTAATTTACCGCTACTAGTTTCTTCTTCTAATTTAAGAAGTGCCTCAGCTTTGCTTAATTGGGCTATCGCTTCTTCATATGTGAGGTTAAAAGATTTAAACAAAGGAATTCCGGCGTCAAAATAATTCAACGCACTCTTTGGGTTTCCTCGTCTCAGTTCCAGAATTCCTAGTCCTAATAGTACTCTAGATTGATTTTTGTCATCATTGAGTAGCGTGAACATTTCATCAGCTTTATTGAAAAATACGCTGGCCTTGTTAAATTTTTCAGTCCGTGTAAGCACTAATGCATACAAATTATATGCTCTAGCTAAATCCCGCTCATTGCGTTTTTTTTGTAAAAGAGAAATTACTTTCTCGCTATCCGAAGACGCTTTCTCGTAGTTGTGAATTTGATAATGTAAATCAATCGACGTAAGTAGTAACTTGCTTTCAGAAATTGTATCTTTAATCTGGCTAACGAGTTTATTTGCTTTATTAAGATTCATTATGGCAATGCCAAAATCCTGCGACGTAATGGCATTTATAGCATCCTGTCGGTGTTTTTCAATTTGCACCAAGGTGTCTATCGGTTTGTCTTGTGCAGCGAATACGGGGGCTGACACAAAAAAAAGCAATAAAAACGGCACAACAAATGTGTATGTCAAGTATGATTTACTCATCAAATGAGTGTAGTTTAGCGATAAATATAGTCATTTCCTCGATATGTGTATGATTAAATCAACAATTCTCGCCGAATATCCAATTTCATTATCATACCAGCCAATGATTTTTACCATTTTTCCGATTACAGAAGTCATTTCCGAGTCAAAAATACAAGAATGCCTATTTCCTATAATATCAACAGAAACAATAGGGTCGTCCGTGTATTGAAGAATACCTTTGAAATTGGTTTCTGAAGCTTTCTTAAAGGCCTCATTAATATTTTCAATAGAGACAGCTTTTTTTACGTTTAAAGTAATATCAGTTAGCGAACCATTTGGAACCGGAACTCGAATACCACAACCGCCTATAGAATCGGCTAAGTTTGGAAAAATTTTTGTCAATGCTTTCGCAGCACCAGTGGTCGTTGGGACAATTGACTGCCCTGCAGCACGTGCACGCCTCAAGTCCCTATGTGGTTGGTCATGTAAACTTTGATCTGTAGTGTAGGAGTGAACGGTTGTTATATAAGCCTGCTCGATACCACATAATTCTTCAACAATTTTGAGCATTGGAGCTGCATTGTTCGTGGTACAAGAAGCATTTGAAATAATTTGGTCATTTGGATGTATAATTCCTTCATTAACACCAATAACTACTGTTTTGATATCGTCATCAAGAGGAGGGACAGATAATATCACTCTACTAGCTCCATTTGTAAGGTGGTTTTCAAGCTGATTGCGAGTTTTGAATTTTCCAGTGGCTTCGACAACAATATCTACATTAGGCCAAGTAATATTTTCAATGAGTCTTTCGGAAGAGAACTGAACGGTTGTATCCGCAACGACAATCTGATTTTCAGAAAAAGATATTTCCTCATTAAGTACACCGTGAATACTGTCATACTTTAATAAATGGCTTAAAGTTTTTGTATCGGCCAGGTCATTAATTGCTACTACTTGTATTTCGGGATGGTGTAATAGAATTCTGAACAGGTTTCTGCCAATGCGGCCAAATCCGTTGATACCTATTTTAATAGTATTTGCCATTGTTAGAAAGTGACTTAGGTAAGATGCTTTTGTGCTTTGTAGGATGAACGTACTAATGGACCGCTTTCAACATGACGGAAACCCATCTCAAGTCCTATCGTTTCATATTTTTTAAATTGTTCCGGTGTGATAAATTCCTTAACCGGAAGATGCTTTTTGGAGGGTTGCAAGTACTGTCCAATCGTAACGATATCGAGATCAATTGAGCGAAGATCCTTCATAGTCTGCAGCACCTCTTCTTCTGTTTCCCCTAGGCCAAGCATAATTCCACTCTTTGTTCTTTTAATACCTTGTTCTTTAAGGTATCTCAGAACTTCAAGGCTCCTTTCGTACTTTGCTTGGATACGTACTTCCCTAGTAAGTCTTTTTACCGTTTCCATGTTATGGGATACGATTTCTGGATTTACATCAATGATACGATCTATATTTCTCGTTACTCCTTGAAAATCTGGAATGAGCGTTTCAAGAGTTGTTTCAGGATTCATTCTGCGGATTGCCTTCACAGTTTCAACCCACATAATAGACCCCATATCTTTCAAGTCATCTCGATCTACAGAGGTTATTACTGCGTGTTTAATTTTCATGATTTTAATAGAGCGGGCAACTTTTTCTGGCTCTTCCCAGTCTAAAGTTTCTGGGCGACCTGTCTTCACTCCGCAAAAACCACAGGAACGAGTGCACGTATTCCCTAATATCATGAATGTCGCTGTCCCTTCACCCCAGCATTCACCCATATTTGGACAACTCCCGGAAGCGCATATCGTATGTAGGTCATACTTTTCTACTAGCCCTCTTAATTCGGTATATTTCTTACCGGTTGGAAGCTTTACACGAAGCCATTTTGGCTTTGGTGTTGGTTTCTGAAAATTTAAAGTTTCTGTGCTCATTATTGGTCACAAATATACAATTAATTAAAACCAAAATTCAACTCCAATCTCCGAATAAAGAGTTTGCGAAGGTCGATCTATTAAAAATTATAAAGTGGTTATAAACCAAAGACTAAAAGCCAGTAAAATACCAATGCAAATTATACTATATACTTGAAGAGGCTTGGAAGGCCTTGCATTTATTGGTGTATTCTTACCTGTGATTAGTTTGAAATTAATTATGGCGTAAAAAGGAGCCGTTAAAAATGATAAGATGGTTGCAATTTTTATCAGAAACCCCATTTCTGAAACAAAAAAGAAGAAGATCGATAATGTTCCTATTACCAGCATGATGAGCCAAAATAAGTATCCGTGCTTCAGTGATTTTCCTTTTAGAAGTTCAGTAGTTAAATCCATAGCCCTTGGCGATGAATCTAAGGTGGTTAGTGTGGTGCTAAACATTGTAGTTAATGCAGCAATTCCTATAATGATTTTTGCATTTTGTCCTAGACTAAATGTATACATGGAAATTAATTGATTCGCAAATTCACCGCCCTTTGCTGAAAAGCTTTGACCGCTGTCATTCATAACAATAGCACCTAATGCAAGGAAGCTAATGCCAAGTATAATGGTCGCAATAAATCCAACATTAAAATCGAAACGGGATTGATTTCTTGTAATAGAAGGGTTTAGTTTTTGTTTTTCAACCGTCCAAATAGAGTGCCAAATAGAAATATCTAGAGGTGCAGGCATCCAGCCCATAAAAGCAATTAAAAATGCTACTGATAGCGCGTCGCTTGGAAGTACTTGTGAGAAATCGAGAGTTGTTTCTGGCCTTATGGCTAAAACAACTGCTATTAAGGTGCTAATTGTCAGTAATAAAACAATTATTTTCATTAAGGAGTCTAATACTTTATACCGGCCTAGAATAAGTACGGTAAAACAAATGCCTGTTATAACGGCTGTCCAAAGAACTAAGGATCCGAATCCGAATAGGCTAGAGGCAATTCCGGCAGTTACAATTGTAACTGCAGTTTGGATAGTAAACATGGTGGCAAACGTTAACATAAAGTAGGTGATTAAAACGCCTTTGCCTAGTTTTTTATAACCGTGTAATAAACTCTCCCCAGTAGCAGCTGCATAACGTGGTCCGAATTCAAAAAAGGGGTATTTAACAAGGTTTATGAGGAGTAATGCCCAAAGTAGTCCAAATCCGAAATCGGCTCCTGCTCTAGTTGATTGTACTAAATGCGAAACCCCGATGGCAGCTCCAGCAAAAAGGAATCCAGGTCCTAGTTTTTTAAGAGAAAGTTTCAAAGCTTACTGTTTTGGGTAATTATTTCGGCTAATAGTTTCCTTGCCCTTAACAAACGAACTTTTACATTATTTAATGGTTCTCCTAATGATTCAGATATGGCGTTGTAGCTCATTTCGTGAAAATAGCGAAGATTTATTACATCCTGGTAATGAGGTTTTAGAATTTTAATATATCGTAATAATTCTGCCAAATTTTGCTCTGAAATTAGAATGTCTTCAGGAGTCGGTGAACCATCAATAATTTTATTTACTTGATCTTCAATTACCCCCGTCGTTCTTGAGTAAATAGAAGCATTTTTCTTTCTAGTCTTATCGATATGAATATTTTTAGATATTGCAATTAACCATGTTCCGAAAGCATATTTTTCGTCGAATGTTTCTATTTTGTCAAATGCTTTGGCAAAGGTTTCAATTACAATATCTTCGGCCTCGTATTCGTTTTTTATACGTTTTATTTGAAAACCATAAACTACATTCCAAAAACTATCTAGTAGACATTTAAAAGCACTTTGATCGCCTTTTTTCGCTCTCTGAATTTGATTTAAAATTTCGTTATTAATTATTTCCACCGTTTTGGTTTAAAAAAACTATTCGAAATAAAGATACTCATTTGCGCGAATACTAAAAAGATTTCTAAGAAGGGGATAAACGGAATAAGGTTCTTTTCGTTTAGTTTTAATGCTGCTTTTCCAATAACTAGAAGTTCAAAAATAAATCTAAAGGCAATCAGTGCTAGTGGGATTTTCCAATCCAAAAGGGCTATGCTCAAGAATGCCAAGATCCAAAATGCCACATTACATATGTAGAAGCTTCCGAGCAGGATTTTGTGCTTCGTTTTGTAATATTTAGCCGTAGATATGTGTCTTTTTTTCTGAAGAAACCAAGCTTTCCAAGTGCGTTTTGGGTCTGAATATGTAAATGCTTCTTTGTCAAAACAAATTGCACTGTTCTTTCTTGTTGCGACTTCATTTACAAATAAATCATCGTCCCCTGATGGCACTTTCATATGCGAAATAAAGCCTTTGTTATCATAAAATAACTGACTTGTATATGCAAGGTTGCGACCCACGCCCATATATGGCAATCCTGCTTTAGCATACGAGAAGTATTGTATTGCAGTTATCAAAGTTTCATAACGAATAAGGGCGTTAAGAAGTCCGAAAGCTTTGTTATAAGCTCCATATCCAAGGATGAGCTGCCTTCTTTCGGAGAAATTAGAAGTCATTTTTTTTAGCCAGATGTTAGTTGCGGGACGACAATCTGCATCTGTAAAGAGTAATCTTTTGTTCTTTGCCTTTTTAATTCCTAGCGTTAGAGCGTATTTCTTGTTGCCCCAAAAGGCTTCATTATTTTTAACATTAACTATTTGGATGCGAGCATCTTTCTTCGCAAAACTTTCCATCACATCTAGCGTCTCATCATGAGAGGCATCGTTTATTAAAATAACTTCAAAATCGTCGTAGTCTTGATCGAGCCAAAGGGGAATGTTAGCTTTTAGGTTTTCAGCCTCATTTTTGGCGCAAATAAGAAGAGAAATAGGGTATGAAGGGGTTTCCTTTTCAGTTCGATTTTTTAGAAAAGAAAATTTTGTAAAAAGTAAATAGTAGCAACAATTAATTAAAACAACTATGGCAAAGGCGCAAAGAAGAAACATTAATTATGCGCTTCTTCGTTGCAATTTTCAAATTGATCTGGTGTTTTTCCACAGAAGCCACACGCATCACCATTTTTGTTTAAAAAAGGACTTTGACTGGCACAAGTGCCTGCAAATTCTCCGTCTTTTTTAGCCCATAATTTTATTGCAATACCAGCAACTGAAAGCAGTAATAATATAAAAGTGATAATAAAAATTCCCATGACAATAATATATTCAACAAAAATACAATCTTTCTTGCTGTTGTCTAAGTAATTTAGTTAATTTTAGGCATTAACATTACAAATAATTCTATGAAATTTATCTCCAAATTTTTTTTCTTTGTCATCCTTTCTTTAGCATTTATTTGTTGTAAAAACGAAGCTAAGCGCACCGTAGAAAAAACGGAGAATTATCAAGAGAAATCTACAGTGGTTCCGGTTCCTGAAAAGAAAGTGTTATCTGCGGAATTAGAAGAAGAGGTGAATAGTGTGATGTTAAAATCGATGGTTACTCCAGAATTAAAGACTTTTAGTAGCATGCTAGTAACGGCTAATCTTGCAGATATGTTATTAAAAAAGGATGGTCCGTTTACATTAATTGGTCCGTCAAATGATGCGTTTGATCGCTTAGGTAAATTGCAAATGGAAGAGCTGTTAAATACAGCCAATGAAGATGAATTAGTTAGATTGATAAAGAGTCATGTAATTGATGATAGCCTTGACTCTGCAACCCTTGTTCGAAAAATCAATGAAGGGAATGGGAGCTATAGAATAGTCTCAATGTCTGGCGCTACCTACAGCGCTACTTTAGAGGGTACAACGATTGTTATCACAGATGTTAATGGAGTAGCAGCACAGCTTGAAAAAAGCGATATAAATGGTGTAAATGGTGTCGTACACGTGCTAGATAAGGTTCTTGCAGTAAACTAGATTACATTTACTTCCGGCTCTATATAGATCCCGAACTTTTCTTTTACTTCTTTTTGAATTCTTACAGCAAGTTCCCAGATTTCACTTCCGGTTGCATTCCCATAATTTACAAGGACCAAGGCCTGATTTTTGTGAACTCCAGCGTCACCAAATTGCTTGCCTTTAAAACCAGCTTTTTCTATGAGCCAGCCTGCAGGAATTTTGAATTCTGTGGATGAAACTTCGTAAAAAGGTGCCTCAGGGAATTTTTCTCTAAAGTGACGAAAAGTCGCTACGTCAATCACCGGGTTCTTAAAAAAACTTCCACTGTTACCCAGTTTTTTTGGGTCAGGTAGTTTTGATTCACGAATTGCAATTACAGCATCAGAGATATTTTTGATGGTCGAGGCGCTAATATTTTTGTCAGATAGCTGCTGCCTTATCGCGCCATAAGAAACGCTTTTTTTGTGATTTACCTTCGTTAAATAAAAGACGACGCTTGTGATAATATATTTATCTTTTGCATCATTTTTAAAGATGGATGTTCGATATCCGAAATTACAGGCATCTTTGGAAAATTCAACCTCGGTTTTTGATGCAATTTCTATAGCCTTGCAGCTTTCAAAAGTATCTTTTAGCTCAACGCCATAGGCACCAATATTTTGAATAGGTGTGGTTCCAACATTACCGGGAATTAAGGATAGGTTTTCAAGTCCGCCATAGCCTCTTTCTATACAATATAAGACAAAGTGGTGCCAATTCTCACCAGCCATTGCTTCAATTTGTACGTGCTCTTCAGTTTCTGAAAGTATGTTTATTCCCTTTAAGTTTAGGTGAATAACCAAGGCGTTGATATCTTGGGTGAGCAGCATATTGCTCCCTCCACCCAAAATAAAGCGCTCTTCATATTTTTTGTCTGAAAGAATTTCTATTAGTTCGGCAATGGTTGTGACTGAAACATAATATTTTGCCTTACAATCAATGCCAAAGGTATTGTAGTCTTTAAGTGATTTATTTGGTTCAACCAGCATTAATCCTTGTAAATTTTCAAAGCCGCTTTCAGTATTTCAACAGCTTTAATAAGGCTTTCCTTCCGTAATACATAGGCAATTCGTATCTGATTAAGACCTACCTCTGGACTTGAATAAAACCCCGCTGCAGGAGCTACCATAATTGTTTCACCGTCAACATCGAACTCTTCTAGTAGCCATTGAGCAAAGGCGTCACTATTTTTTATCGGTAATTCAGCAATACAATAAAATGCGCCCTTTGGCACACCTACTTTAACACCTGGAATTTCTAAAAGATGTTCTACAAGAGTATTTCTTCTATCTTGATATTCAACAATGACTTCATCAAAATAGCTTTGTGGTGTTTCCAGGGCAGCTTCACTTGCTATTTGAGCAAATGTTGGCGGACTCAATCGAGCCTGAGCGAATTTCAGCGCAGTACTTATTACTTCTTCGTTTTTAGAAACCAGACAGCCAATTCGTGCGCCGCACATGCTATATCGCTTTGAGACAGAATCGATGATTATTGCATGCTCATCTAAATCATTCTCTTGTAATATTGAATAATGTTTTAAACCGTCATAAGTAAATTCTCTGTAGACTTCATCAGCAATTAAAAAAAGATCATGCTTTTTTACAATTGCAGCTAATTTCTGTATTTCTTCTTTTGAATATAAATATCCAGTTGGATTACCAGGGTTACAGATAAGGATTGCTTTTGTGTTTGCAGTGATAAGCTTTTCAAATTCCGAAATAGGCGGTAGGGCAAAGTTGTTTTCAATTTTTGAAATTACAGGTACAATCTTCACACCTGAAGCCGTCGCAAATCCGTTATAATTTGCATAAAAAGGCTCTGGAATGATTATTTCGTCATCTACATCTGCGATACTACCCATAGCAAAAAGTAAGGCTTCACTGCCACCAGTTGTTACAATAATCTCATTAGCTTCAACCTGGATATTATTTTTTTTATAATACGTTGAAATCTTCTCTCTATATTCTTGTGATCCTTCAGATCGAGAGTAAGCCAATATTTCTAAAGAGTGATTCGCAACAGCATCCATGGCCGCCTGTGGCGACTTAATGTCTGGTTGCCCTATATTCAAATGATAGACAGTTTTATTTGCCTTATATGCTTTTTCAGCATAGGGAACCAGCTTGCGAATTGGTGATTCCGGCATTTTTTGACCTTTAATAGAGATGGAGGGCATAATTTGTTTCTTTACGAACAAAGTTGCAAAATATTTTTTATAATTCCGTATTGGTAAGCATCACATTCAGTATTTTTTTTATATCTTGATGTGATTGAAAAAGAAAATAAAATGAAGCAATTCTATTTCTCTTTCGGAATTCTTCTTATTTGCACGACTATGTGCTTTTCCCAGCAGGGATTAAAATTGCCAAGTGAACTAAAGAAAGATAAAGTCTCATTTGAATTAGTAAATAATTTGGTCATTGTGCCCGTTGAGGTCAATGGAGATAAGTTGTCATTTTTGTTAGATACCGGTGTAAACTCTACAATTCTCTTTGGGATTACAGAGGCGGATTCGCTTCGCGTTAATAATGCAAAAATCTTAAAGGTTAGAGGCCTGGGTGAAGGTGATGGTGTAATTGCTTTAAAAAGTGAAAATAACGAATTAAGGATAGGTAATGCCATTGATAGGCACCATACAATCAATGTGATTTTTGAAGAGTCACTCAATTTTTCGACCCGTATGGGAATTCCGATTCATGGAATTATTGGTTATGATTTCTTTAAAAGCTTTGTTGTAAAAACAGACTATACTTCGAAAAAATTGATCTTCTATGATCCAAAAAAATATCGTAGCAAGAAATGCAATAATTGTGTAGAATTGAATCTGCAATTTCACAACAATAAACCATATGCAAAGATTAAAATAGCCTCTTTAGGCAAAACTTCCGATAATATAACTTTACTTGTAGATTCTGGATCGAGTGATGCCTTGTGGTTGTTTGAGGAGGAAGGGGTGCTATCTGCGGATCCAGAAAAATATTTTGATGATTTCCTAGGTTTAGGTTTTAGCGGAAATATCTTCGGAAAACGCTCAAAATTAGATGAAGTTTGGCTTGGAGATTTTTATCTAAAGGAAGTAAAAGTTGCCTTTCCCGATAAGAGCGCCACGGAAGGTATAAGGTTTTTTAAAGAACGTGATGGCAGTATTGGAGGTGATTTATTAAAACGGTTTACTGTTACAATGGATTATCAGTCAAAGACAATGATCTTAAAAAAGAACAGCAAGTTTTCAGCGCCTTTTTACTATAATATGGCAGGTTTAACAATTGAACACGATGGAGTAGATGTTGTAACGGAATTAACAACACGCCGTAATTTCGACTTTGCAGGTTCAAGTAAAACAGAAAATGGAACCGCGAGCAAGGCAGTTACAGATGTAAGTGTTTTTACTCAAATTTCCCTTGTTCCGCGTTATGTAATAGTAAATGTAAGAGAAGGTTCTCCCTCCGATTTGGCAGGACTAGAAATAGGAGACGAGATCATTACTATAAATGGGAGCGCTGCACATAATACAAAGTTATTTGAGCTAAATACGTTGTTTTCATCAAAGGTAGGTAAAAGGATAAACCTAAAGATTAAACGAAACAACACAGTATTTAAAGCAGGGCTTACACTAAAAAAGGTGATATAAAAAATCCCGACACAATAGTCGGGAATGTGATTATCTAAAATACTTTTTTCTTTATTTGGTTTTCTCTAAAACACTTTTTCCATCCGCCAAAACTTCCCCTTTTATTTTAAGGGCCTTAACGGGCTCATCTGCATTCGAATAAACTGTAATTGTTTTTCTTATTGGACCAACACGATTTGTGTCATATTTCACCTGGATTGTATTGGACGCGCCTGGAGCGATAGGTCCATCTGGTTTTTTAGGAACAGTACAGCCACAGCTGGATTTGACTTCAGAAATAATAAGCGGCGCATTTCCAGTATTCGTAAATTCAAAGACACGAATTCCATCACTACCCTTGGCTATTTCTCCAAAATTGACAGTTTCTGACTTAAAACTAATTTTCGCTTGTGCATTTGCTGCAAAACTTACGAAAACTATTAGGGCAAAAAGGACTAATTTTTTCATAATTGTATTTATTAAGTATTAAGCTAACCTCGACCAGTATAACGCTAAAGTAGACAACTTTCGTACAAAGAGCAAAATAAGTTATTCATTTTCATAATCCTGTGGTTATACCTACTTTTGCAATCTTAGTTTCAAAAATTAAACCAAAAATGGCTTTAGAAGCAAAATATAATGCGCAAAATGTTGAGGATAAATGGTATAGCTATTGGATGGAAAATAATTATTTCCATTCAGAAGTTGATGAAAGAACGCCTTATACTATAGTTATCCCTCCTCCAAATGTAACAGGTGTGTTGCATATGGGTCATATGTTAAATAATACGCTACAGGATGTTTTAATACGTCGTGCACGCTTGAAAGGACTTAATGCATGTTGGGTGCCGGGAACGGACCATGCTTCCATTGCAACTGAAGCCAAAGTGGTGGCTAAATTAAAAGCTGAAGGCATTGAGAAAGCGAATTTATCTCGAGAAGAATTTTTAGGACATGCTTGGGATTGGACACACAAACATGGTGGAATAATCCTTGAACAACTAAAAAAATTAGGAGCTTCCTGTGATTGGGAAAGAACCAAGTTTACCATGGATGACAATATGTCTGCATCTGTGATAAAAGTATTCATTGATTTATACGAGAAAGGAAACGTATATAGAGGGTTTAGAATGGTTAATTGGGACCCCGAGGCAAAGACGACACTTTCTGATGAAGAGGTTATTTATGAAGAGAAGCAAGGGAATCTTTATTACGTAACGTATAAGGTAGAAGGTAGCAGTGATGTACTAACAATTGCCACTACTAGACCTGAAACAATTTTAGGAGATACGGCTATCTGTATAAACCCAAACGATGACAGGTTTAGGCATTTAAAAGGAAAAAGGGCCATTGTTCCAATTTGTAATAGAGTTATTCCAATTATTGAGGATGATTATGTCGATATCGAATTTGGTACAGGCTGTCTAAAAGTTACTCCCGCGCATGATGAAAATGATAAAGTCTTAGGCGAAAAACATAGCCTAGAGGTAATTGATATTCTAAATGACGATGCTAGCCTGAATAGTTTCGGTTTGCACTACAAGGGGAAAGATCGTTTTGTTGTTAGAAAACAAATAGTCAAAGAATTACAGGAGATGGGTGTTGTTTCTAAGATTGAAACACATATGCATAAAGTAGGTACTAGTGAACGAACGGGTGCCGTTATAGAGCCTAAATTGAGTGACCAGTGGTTTTTAAAGATGAAAGAATTAGCGCAACCTGCGCTAGATTCGGTTCTTGAAAAGGACGTAAAACTTGTTCCAGAGAAATTTATAAATACCTACCGTCATTGGATGGAGAATGTTCGTGATTGGAATATTTCTAGACAACTATGGTGGGGTCAACAGATTCCAGCATATTTTTATGGTGATGGCACGAATGATTTTGTTGTAGCCGATTCGATGGAAAATGCAGTATTAAAGGCTCAAGAAAAAACGGGTAATACAAGCCTTTCATCCTCCGATTTGAAACAGGATCCAGATGTACTCGACACTTGGTTTTCATCTTGGTTGTGGCCAATAAGCGTCTTTAACGGAATTTTAGAGCCAGATAATAAAGAGATAAATTACTATTACCCCACCAATGACTTAGTGACAGCGCCTGAAATCCTTTTCTTTTGGGTGGCACGTATGATAATAGCGGGATATGAATACCGCGGTGAAAAACCTTTTACTAACGTTTACCTCACAGGTATAGTACGAGATAAGCAACGTCGTAAAATGAGTAAATCTTTGGGTAATTCGCCTGACCCGATAGATTTGATGGGCAAATATGGAGCAGACGGAGTGCGTGTTGGTATGCTATTGAGCTCACCTGCTGGGAATGATTTGATGTTTGAAGAAGATCTTTGCAAACAGGGGAGTGGGTTTATTAATAAAATATGGAACTCGTATCGTTTAATTGATGGGTGGAGTGTTTCTGATACAATTCCTGAATCAGAAACAGCGGCGATTGCAATAAAGTGGTATAAAGGTAAATTTCAAAAAACGCTTGCTGAAATCGAAGATCATTATTTG